>Ga0138256_10000875_pt1 | contig 32660 bp, 21 predicted proteins | sample KNB2016incub_MG_FD_105486 | JGI IMG/M metagenome (GOLD analysis project Ga0138256, IMG submission 105486) | Active sludge microbial communities from wastewater in Klosterneuburg, Austria - KNB2014incub_MG | ecosystem: Engineered > WWTP > Activated sludge > Unclassified | place: Austria... | reverse complement strand
TGACATGTACCTCATGGTGCTTGCACCGGAAGCCACGGCGTTGAACTACGCCACCTACTTCGGCGGAACCTCCAGCGCGGAGCATGTGGATGGTGGCACCAGCCGCTTCGACAAGAACGGCACCGTGTATCATGCGGTGTGTGCGGGTTGCGGCAGCCAGGATGATTTCCCCACGACGCCGGGCGCCTGGAGCAACACGAACAACAGCAGCAACTGCAACCTCGGCGTGTTCAAGTTCGATCTCTCGCCAGCACAAGCGATCATCGGGATCAACGGACCTACAAGCATCTGCATTTCCGCCACGGCGCAATTCACCAACACCAGCGTGGGTGGCACGGACTACGAATGGTCCTTCGATGATGGCAGTCCGAATTCGAATGTGTTCGCACCTTCACACACCTTCGGCACACCGGGGGAATACAGCGTGAGCATGGTGTTGAGCGATAACAGCGGCTGCCTTCCGGGTGATACCGCGACGATCGTGATCACGGTACTCGGTGCTCCTGTTGCCCAAGCCGATGTCGTGGACCCGATCTGTCCCGGTGGGGATGTGCAGTTGAATGCGTCCGGTGGCAGCAGCTACCTCTGGTTCCCGAACATCGGCCTCAACGCCAACAACGTCGCGAACCCCGTGAGCACACCGCCACAGACGATGGTCTACAGCGTGGTGGTGAGCGATGCGTGCGGCAGCGACACCGCGCAAGTGGATGTGCAGGTGATCGATCCGCAAACGACGCTCATGCCCGATACCTCCGTGTGTGCGGGCGGAAGCATCGTGCTGATCGCGACCGGAGGAGGGGGATACGTGTGGGCGCCAGCAGCCACACTTGATGATCCTGCGATCGGCACACCCACCGCCACGCCTGATACCACAACAGCATACAGCGTTGTGATCACTACGCCGGACGGCTGCGTGGTCATTGATTCGCTCCATGTGCAGGTCTTCGATGCACCACCTGTTCCACAATTGCAGGACACCACCATCTGTTTCGGTACCAGCGTGCAACTCATCGCCACACCGGCGGACGTGTATGATTGGCATATCGCCAATGGCATCACCAGCCTCCATGTGCAATCACCGATCGTGACGCCGACCATGCCCACGCTCTATATCGTGGACCTCATGAATGCGTGCGGTTCACTCACGGACAGCGCTTTCGTGGACCTGACCTTCGTGTATGCCAACGCTTGGCCGGATACGCTGGTGTGCCCAGGTGTGCCGGTGCATCTGGGGGCCTCCGGCGGCCTCGCTTATCTATGGACACCCGCTGCCGGACTCAACAATGATACGGTGCCGGATCCGTGGGCAACACCGGCCACCAACACCCTATACCGGGTCGTGGCCTTCGATGCCATCGGTTGTACGGACACCGCTTTCGCCTTTGTTGAACTGCTTCCGTGGCCCACCGTAACAGCCGGCCCGGATCTGATGATCGACTACGGTGATGTGGTGCAACTCACCGCCATAGGCAACGGCACCATGGTGTGGACCCCGGCGATCGGGCTGAGTGATAGCACGAGCGCATCACCCTTCGTGCGGCCGGAGGAAACAACGACCTACACCGTGACCGTGAGCGATGCCTTGGGCTGCAAGAACACCGATGTACTCGTGGTCGTCGTAACCGGCAGCCTGTACCTACCCAACACCTTCACCCCGAACGGAGATACCTACAACGACACCTTCGGCGCGTTGGGCAAGGAGATCAAGGATTTCGAGTTGATGGTCTTCAACCGCTGGGGTGAATTGATCTGGACCACGAACCAGCTCGGCGGCCGCTGGGACGGCACTTACCACGGCGTGGAATCACCTATCGATACGTACGTGTGGAGAGTGAAGGCGATCGAGTTCAGTGGAAGACTTCACGAGGCCATCGGCCATGTGAACCTCGTACGCTGATCCTCAGGTCCGTCACTCCGGAACGCTGTTACCCACGTCACTCCGGAAGCCTGACGAAGGAAGGCTATCCGGAGTCTCACCAATGTCCAACTGCTTCTGATGTTCCTGCCGATCGCGGATGATCAAGGTTCGTGCTATGCCCCTCGATCACTGCTTCGTGCCGTACCCGTGGTGGACGAACACATCACCGCTGGTCTGGTAGTACAGCAGCGCACCGGTGAAGGTTCCGCTCCCGGTCATGTTGTACGGCCCGCTTACATTCTGTGACGGGAACGAGAAGAAGCTTCCGGCGAGCAGCGCGTAATATGAAGCACCGTCGTTCCACAGGTTGTTGAAGTACAACGTATCGGAGACCGTGCCCCCTTTGTTGATGCTCAACACATAGTTCACGAACGGTGGCGTGTACGGCACACCCGCCAACCACAGCGAATCCGTCACCACGTAAGTGCCCACATAACCGTCACGTGCATCGGTGGGTGCTGGCGTGGGACTCGGTGCGGGATCATCGTCATCGTCCTTCTTACAGGAGGTGATGAGGAGTATGGCTGAAAGGACGAAGAGGGAGGCGCGAAGAACAGGCAGGTGTTTCATGAGCGCAGGGAAACGTTGATATGCAAGCTAACCAGCGAAGTGCTCCTTCCCCACCCCCAACCACTGTAGTGCCGCACCGCTGAGCAGCATCTCCTTGGTCGCTGCATCGTAGGGCATGCTGTTGATCAGCTGCCCTGGTTCCAACTCGCCCAAAGGGAATGGGTAGTCGGTCCCCATCGCCACGCGGTTCGCGCCGAACTGGTCCACAACCACCTTGAGGATCGCCGGATCATGCACCAGTGAATCGATCCAGAAGCGGCCGAGGTATTCGCGCGGATTCACGTTGTTGTCCACTGCGCAGAGGTCGGGACGCATCAGGAAGCCATGCTCGATCCGGCCAAGTGTCGCGGGGAAGGATCCCCCACCATGCGCAAAGGCCACACGCAGATTCGGTAATCTTTCGAAGAGTCCGCTGAAGATCATGCTCACGATCGCGGTGGTGGTTTCCACCGGCATGCCCACAAGCCAAGGCATCCAGTATTTATCCATCCGTTCGGTGCCCATCATATCCCATGGATGCACGAAGACCGCCATGTCCAGTTCCTGGCACGCCTCGAATACCTGGAGCAACCGTGGCTCGCCAAGGTTCATCCCGTTGATGTGCGTGCCGACCTGAATACCGACCAGGCCGATCCGCTTGCAGCGTTCAAGCTCCTTGATCGCCATCTCCGGTTCCTGCATCGGCAGCGTGCCGAGGCCCACGAACCGCGTGGGCCACTTCCGCACGATGTCCGCGATGTGGTCGTTCAGGAACATTGAAAGATCCAAGGTGTCCTGCGGCTTGGCCCAGTAGCTGAACATCACTGGCACCGTGCTGAGCACTTGCACTTGCACATGTTGCGCATCACACTCTCCGATGCGCACTTGCGGATCCCAGCAATTCGCCTGCACCTCACGGAAGAACTTGTCGTCCATCATCATCCGCGCGCAGCCCGGCTTGTGATGGTCCAAGTGGATGAAGCCCCGGTAGCCGTACTTCGACCCGAAGTCCGGAATGTTCTCCGGCAGGATGTGCGTATGGATGTCGATCGAGAAGAGCTCGGCCATGCTTACACGAAGCGTGGATCGGTCTCCATCACATGACCGCACTTCTTGCATGTGCGAAGGTCCAAGCTGCCGTAGAATTCACGGAAACGCGGCTGGAAATCCTTCTCCACATCGTGCAGAATGAAGCGGAACTCATGCAGCAGGTGGTTGCACTTCTCGCAGTACCACTGCAAGCCATCCTCCAATTCGCGGTCGTCGCGCTTCACTTCGATCACCAGACCCACCGTACCTGCACCACGTCTTGGTTGGTGCGGCGTGCGTGATGGCAGCAGGAACATCTCTCCCTGTTTGATCGGGATCGTCACCGCCTTCCCGTCCTCCTGGATCCCCACTTCGATGTCGCCTTCCAATTGGTAGAAGAGCTCTTCCGTTTCATTCCAATGGTAATCCTTGCGCGCATTCGGACCACCCACGATCATCACGATGTAGTCGCCCGCATCGTTGTACAGATTCTTGTTGCCGACAGGCGGTTTCAACTGGTCCCGGTTCTCGGTGATCCAGCCGTTCAGGTTAAAGGGTCTTCGGATGCTCATGGCCTTGGGTCTTGTGGCTAAGGTAGGCTCCTGCGCCCTCCGGCGTACCCACCAAAGCCGAAGGGTGGCACGAGGCCACCCTTGAGCGTATGGTGTATGTGGTGTGGTTCAATGTTTAACGGAGCGGCCTGCCTGCAAGAGCGCGGCTCCGTTGGCGCGCATCATATCAGCGGTGTACTCATGGTCCTGCACGAAGGCCATGGCCTGTTTGTTCCATTTGATGATGGCGAAAGGATAGTCCAGGACGTCCGTATCCGCACCTTCATACTTGGTCGCCACGAGCATGCTCATTTCGATCCCGATGGGCGCAAGGCCCATAACATCCGCAGGGATCTTCGCGCGGGTATCCACCAGCATTCGTTTGGGCAGGAAGCCTTCCATTTCGAATACGATCGCGAACTCCTTGTCCAACCCGAGACCTAGGCCGAAACGCCCGCTCTTGTCCGTGAGCTGGTGGCCAACAACATCATTGCCGTCATACACCGTCACCGAACATCCCTCCAGTTTCCGCTCACCGTCGGTTATCCGACCCGTGACCTCCAGGATAAGTGTATCCAGGTCCTGGGCGGCTCCTACGGTCGCGATGCAAAATGTGAACGCTATGAACAAGTTCCGGTACATGGCCCCCTTGTACCCCGAAGGAATGCGACAGGTTACGTGCGTGCCCGGAACGCGAAAGGGCGAGGATGCCCCCGCCCTTCGCGTTCTCGGGTTCGGTACTTACTGCACGATCAGGCGCAGCGTCGCACTACCGGTATCGCCCGTTAAGCGCACCGAATACACTCCTTGCGCGAGCATGCCGCGCAGGTGAAAGGTCTGGGGCTGTCCGGATACCATCGCGCGGCGCTCGGAATGGACCGTGCGTCCATTCATGTCGACCACATCAATACGCGTCAGTCCATCGATCCCAAAGCTGCTCAGGCTGAAATCCCCCGATCCTGGATTGGGGAAGATGTTCCATGAACCCGCGGATGCTGAAGCGAGTCCATCGCAGATCTCCACGTTGACAAGTACATAGTTGTCGGAAAGGTCAACGCAGCTTCCGCTTGTTGAGAGCGCAGTGATCAATTCTCCGGGATCCGCACCCACCAAGGTGCCGTTGAAGCTCACACCCCACACCCGATAAAGACCGAGTGGTGCACTGTTGAAATCCAGCGATCCACCCGGAAGAACGGCGATGATCTGATCGTTGTCATCCGTCAGGATGAACTCGTAGTTCTCCGCGCTCACGCTCGATGTGAGGAAGTCGATGATGTCCGCTTCGGTATCCTGGCAAACATCCACCGTGAAGCTCCCCATTCCGGTCTGCACCGTGCCACCATCACAAACCACGGATGGTGAATCGCCGCTGATGCAAAGCCCGAATTGGCCACCGTTCCCAAAGGTGTAATTGCTGTACACCCGCACGATATAGTCCACGAAGGGATCGGTCGTCAATACGATCGGCACTACTGGCTGGATCAGACAGATCAACTCATTGCCGCCGCAGCCATCGGTAACCACCACCGCCCAATCCTCCATGGTCCCGTGATCAAGCGTGATCGTCACCTCGGTGTTCTCGCCCGAATTGAACGTGTACCACATGTCGAGGACATTGGATCCGGGATCATCACAACTCGGATCACCACCGTCCATGGTTGCGTAGGTGTTGTCGCCGCTCACCGCATTCGCCGGACAATCATTCACCGCATTGATCGGGAGCGGGAAGGCGCTGATGCAGTCATCGTTGGCAGGCGCACAGTCGTTCACGACCACGGTTGCACCCACGAGGTCGATGGCGCCGCAAATGTCACCGCCACCTTGGACGAGCAGCGTGTAGATGTCGAAGCCGGTGGTGAGGCCCAGCTCGATCAGCCCCACATCAATGGTGTTCGGATCATAGACCAGGGTATGGATGAGATAGGTCCCCGGCACGGTGATCGGGAATACAGGACCGCCGTTCAATGCGACGATGGTCAGGTTGGCTCCTTGCGACAATGCGTAGGCGACCTCGTATCCATCCGGAACCACGATGTCCCCGTTCGGCATTGCACCAACTTGCGTGGTGCCCTGGAACAGACAAACGGACGCCTCATCGATGGTCAGGGTTCCGGCGTCCGCATCGCACGGCACGCACTCCTGCACTGTGATGGCCGCACCGGTCACGTCAAGGCTTCCGCAGATAAGGCCACCGGCCTGGATCAGCTGGCTTTCGATGTCGCTCAACGGGGTCGAGCCCAGCACCACGCCGGAAAGATCCAGGGTGTTCGGATCATGGACCAAGGTGTGGATGGCATAGTCGCCGGCCTGTGTTGCGCTGAACGTCGGCATGGCACCCAATTCCATGATCACCAGCCCGGGGCCTTGGGTGAGCACGTACAGGATCTCGTAGCCAACCGGTATAACCGCATTGCCATCCGGCGTTGCCGAGAGATCCGCCATGCCGCCTACCAAGCATGCGATGGGTTCAACTGCTGTAAGGCCACCGGCTTCCGCGAGGCAACTGTTGCAATCCTCCACGACGAAGACCGCTCCCACGGGATCAATGCTTCCGCAGATGAACCCGGCGTTATCGATGAAGAAGTCAATGATCTCCTGGATCGATGTCTCGCCAGGCGTCAAGACGCCCAGGTCGATCACATTCGGATCGTACACCAGCTCGTGGATGGCATAGCCATCGGCTTGGGTCACGGTGAAGCTGGCGCCCACGCTCACCTGCATCACCAGCTGGCCGGGTCCTTGTGAAAGCAAGTAGGCGACCGCGTATCCGTCCGGTACAACACCATTGCCGTCCGGTGTTGCGCTGATCTGCGCCTCACCTGCTAGGAGGCATACCGGCGTTACATCGGCTATAGAGGTGCCTGCAACGGCATCACATGGAACACAGACCCCGACCATGATCGAAGCGCCTCCTTGATCAAGGCTGCCGCAGATCGTGCCACCACCTTGGATCATCTGGCCATTCACTTCATCAATGGTTGAAGCACCAAGCACGATCGTCCCGGGATCGAAGGTGGCCGGATCATATACCAACGTGTGAATGGTGAAGACATCGGCCATGTCCACGGTGAAGACCGGATCTGCGGACACTTGTTGGATCATGGAGGATCCGGAAAGGAGATAGAGGACCTCATATCCCGGAGGAACGATCATGTTCCCATCAGGCACTCCACTGATCTCCGCCGCACCATCCACCAAGCACACTGGATCCTGGGTCGGCGAAATACTCCCCGCGCTGGCATCACAAGTGGTGCATTCCTGCACGGTGATCGCCGCACCGGACACATCCGAACTGCCGCAAACGCTACCACCACCTTGGATCAGTTGGTCCGTGATATCGCTCAATGGGGTTACACCGGGTAGCACACCGGACAGGTCGAGCGTGTTGGGGTCGTAAACAAGCGTGTGGATCGCATAATCATCCGCAGCATTCACGGTGAAAGCTGGATCGGTGAAGACATCCACGATGACCTGGCCCATGCCTTGGGTCAACACATACATCGTTTCGTAACCCGGAGGAACCACAGCGTCCCCGTTCGGCGTTGCGCTGATATCAGCGGATCCCGCGACAAGGCAAACCGGCGAGTCGGCCGAGAGGGTGCCGGCATCGGCATCACACGTAGCGGGCGCGGGTCCGACCAAACAGATCCCGAACGAGGTAGGGCTTGGTTGGCTGAGGAACCAATGGTAGATCCGTACATAATAGGTCTCCCCTATCGTCAGCCCCGTGACCACCGTGTTCGGTGTATCCCCGCATGCGATGTTGGTGCCGTTGCATCCCCCTGATCGGATATCGATCACCGGATCCCAAGTGCCAAGGATCCCGAGGATGATGGTATGCGTCACATCCGTGGCGGTGAAACGATACCACACATCGTCATTGGCGACGCCTGTCCAGCCGTTGCAGGTGATCGGGGGAATGGACTCGGTCGCATTCGCGACATCCCCGAACACCATGTTGCAATCAAGGCTCGGGATGAGTTCGATCGCACCGGAGCAATCGTCGTTCGGCGGCGGTATCAATCCATCCAGCAGACAGATGGTGAAGGCCGTGTTCGATGGGAGCGTCGCTTCCCAGTGGTAGATCCGGACATAGTACGTCTCGCCGATGTTGAGGCCGGTCATCAGCTTGTAGGTCCCGTTCACACAATCGATGTTGGTGCCATCGCAGCCCCCGGAGCGGATATCGATCACCGGATCCCAGTCGCCGCTGATCCCCAATTGGATCGCATGCGTGGTCTCCGTGGCCGTGAACTTGTACCAGACGTCATCATCGGCAACACCGGTCCAGCCATCGCACCAAATGGCCGGAACGGATTGGGTGGTACCGCCCACGTCACCATCGATCGGGTTACAGGTATTGCTGGGGAACAATTCCACCGCACCGGAGCAGTCGTCGTTCGCGGGTTGCGCGAATAGGCTTCCGGTAACAGCAAGAAGGAGCGCAAGTGATAGTGATCTTAGTGACGTAATTTTCATTTCCGGGTTATCTATCTGTTGAGAAGGTCTAGGTTCCGATCATCTCATGATCAGGGTTCTGTTCGGTCGGCGAAGGTTCGATCAAAGCGGGATCTTCCCGTCACCACGGGCTTATCATTTTTCCACAAGCAAGGACCGGATATGGCGACCGTCGGTTGCCGCACACTTGAAAATAAGAAGGGCGTCCACCTCGCGGTGAACGCCCTTCAACGGATCCCGTATCCGATCAGCGCACGACGATGCGCTGCTCGTAGGTCCGTTCAGCTGATGTGAGTCGCAGCAGGTAGGTACCTGTCGCCAATCGGCCAGCCAACTGAAGTGGCAACACGCTGTCCGCGCTAACGGAGCGGCGATTGTTGTACACCAAACGGCCGGTCATGTCCAACACGTCCATCGTCACCATACCCTCCGCACCCGCATAACGGATGGTGAAGTCGCCGTTGCTCGGGTTGGGGAATACCGCCCAACCTGAAGCGTTCAACTCGTTCGCTCCGGTGATGATACCGATCATGTCCACGGTGTAATCCTCCACCTGTCCATACGTCGAAGTATCGCACGGCGTGGCGTTCGGAGTGTTCTGGTAGTCCACTCCAACATAGGTGTCGTGTAGACGAACACGCATGCGGGTCGGGCCAGCCAACGCCGTCAGCGGTACAGCGACCATGCCGGTGTGTGGGCCAATGCCGGTAGGCGAGGAGAACATCAATTCACCCGCATCGAAGGTGGAACTGTGATCCCAATCGATCCATGCCAACACCTGATCAGTTGCATAACCTGCCGCGATCGTCACCGAGATCGGGTAGGAAACACCGGCCACCACCGAGGCGGTCTGGCTGGTGAAGTCCTCGAATCCCGCAGCGCTGGAGGAGGTGTTGTTGAGGTCCGCGAAGGTCACGTTGCTGATCTTCTCATACAGCAAGCTCGCCGCACCTGCTTCGCAATAGTTGCCAGGGTTTGCACAGGCTGTAGCCGAGACATCAATACTGTACGGTCCGATCGCCATGGCCGGATCCATGAGGACCGGCAAATACCACGTGCCCGCAGGTAGGTTGAAGTAGGACACCACGTAATTGTTCGGGCATGTTGTGGCTTCGTAGGCGCCAAGCACATAATCATTCCCAGGGCAGCTATTCGTCAAGAAGATCCACACGTTCGTGAATGCCGGGGAGGTGGCGCAATAGGACACCACCACATTGCTGCACTCGGTCGTGGTGAAGGCATGCCAGACCGTCGGGTCGAGCGGATCCAAGGGAGAGCCTGGGATCACATCATCGATGCTGGTCGCATTCGTGTTATCACCTGTGAAGGTGACCGTGGCTCCAATAGCCAGATCGACCGGGGTCACATCGAAGCACAGGTCATTCGGCGGGGTGGGTCCACCACCACCGATGTTCACGGTGTAGTCCTCCACCTGTCCGTAGGTGGAAGTACCGCAAGGTGTGTCGTTCGCAACGTTCGTGTAGGTCGTTCCATCGTGCGTGTCGTGCAAACGAACGCGCATACGGGTGGTCCCTGCCATTGTACCGCCCGGGATGGCAATGGTACCGGCATGCGGACCAGCTCCGATCGTGGAGGTGTACACGAGTTCACCGGGTTCGAAGCTCAGGCTATGGTCGAAGTCGATCCAGATCAATACCTGATCGCTATCCCATCCATCGGTCAACGTCACGGTTACCGGATAGGACTGGCCTGCGGTCATGTTGCCCGTAACGGAGGTGAAGTCCTCATACCCGAGCGTGGCGGTGGAGGTGTTGTTGATGTCCGCCACGGTCACGTTCCCGATCTTCTCGAGGGCCGCAGCGGTGCTGGTGGCGCTTGCGGCGCAATAGCCCGTTCCACAAGGCGTGCTCGTTACACTGATGCTGTACGCTCCGACCGGTGTGTTGGCCGGATCCACCATGACCGGGATGTAGTAGGTGCCGGCAGGCAGCTCCGCAAAGCTCAAAGTGCAATTGTCAGGAGAGGTCGTTCCGGTCAACACACCAGTAACGAAATCCGGGCAACTCACCGCCAGGTTCACGAGGAAATTAGTGAACTCCGAACCGGGCACGCAATAGCCGATGTCGATATTCGAGCACTCCGTGGTGGTGAAGGCCTCCCACACGATCACGAAGTTGGTCGGGGCATCCACCGTGGCGCCGGTGTTGTCACCACTCATGGTGACGGTACCGGGTACCGAAAGGCTGTGGACCACCGCACCACCACACTCATCATTCGGTGGGGTTCCGCCGCCAGCTGCGATCTGGATCACATAGTCCTCGATCTCACCATAGCTCGCCACGCCGCAAGGTGTGTCGTTGAAGTTGTTGGTGTAGGCCGAACCATCATGCGTGTCGTGCAAGCGAATGCGCATACGCGTGGTACCCACGGTCGCCCCGCCAGGAACGGTGATGTTCCCGGTGTACGCCGTCACCGCACCGATGGTGGAGGTGAAGGCGAGCTCTCCCGCATCCTCGAAATCCATGTCCTGGTTGTAGTCGATCCATACGAGGACCTGGTTCTCCGCGTACGAGGTCCCACCAGCAAGGCTGCTGCTTACCCCGACCGAGATCGGGTAGGTCATGCCTGCCGTTACGTTACCGGTAACCGCCGAGTAGTAGGTGTAAGCCGGAACAACAGGGGGTGCATTGGGCGACGTGTTGTCGATCCCAGCGAAGTTCACGTTGATGATCCGCTCATCGAGACCAAGATCGGTCCCATCGGCTTCGGCCACGCAATACCCACCTCCACGGGACTCCGTGTGGGCAGGCTGGGCGGTGGACTGAAGAGCGGTCATGTGCCGACGAGGACCGAGGTCCAGCCGGGACTGGCCTTGCATGAAGGCCCCGGGAAGTAGGGCCACGGCCATTAGTACAAGGCGTAGGGTAGTTGTTTTGTTCATTTCCATGTTCGGTTAGGAAGGGGACGAAGGGACGAATACCCATCCGCTTTTCCAAGGGCTTTCTCATCCACCTTTGCGATCATGAATATTCAACTGAACGGGAAACGCGCGTTGGTCCTCGGTGCTTCACAAGGGATCGGGCGTGCGATCGCACAGGAATTCGCAGCGCTCGGTGCCGAACTCGTCCTGTTGGCGCGTGATCGCGGAAAGCTGGAAGCACTGCGTGTTGAACTTCCGGGGGATGGCCGCTCATCCCATCGGATCATCGCTGTGGATATGGCCGATACACCAGCGCTTGAAGTTGCAATTGGTGATCTGTGCGCCGAGGTTTCAGTCGATGTCATTGTGAATAACAGCGGTGGGCCGCCCCCAGGGTTGGCGCACACTGCCGAGTTGGATGCGTTCGAAGCTGCATTCCGCCAACACCTTCTGGCCTTTCAAGCTGTGGTGCGCAACACGGTTCCCGGTATGAAAGCGCGACATGATGGTCGGATCATCAACATCATCAGCACCAGCGTGAAGCAACCCTTGCACAACCTTGGTGTGAGCAACACCATTCGCGGAGCGGTTGCACAATGGAGCAAGACGCTTGCGAATGAACTCGGTCCGTTCGGTATCACGGTGAACAATGTCCTGCCGGGTGCAACAAGCACGGATCGTCTTACAGCGATCATCCGGAACAAGAGTATGAAGGGCGGCACCACGGACGAGCAAGCCAAGGAGGAGATGCTGGATGAGATCCCGTTACACAGATTCGCCAAGCCCGAGGAGATCGCATTCGCTGCGGCTTTTCTTGCAGGTCCATCGGGTGCCTACATCAACGGCATCAACCTGCCGGTGGATGGCGGGCGAACGGCTTGCCTTTGACCGTTCGTGGGCTGAAGGCAAACGCCGCGTGGTATCGATCATCACAATGGTCGCCTCAGCATTCGCTCTTGGCACATCCATGTCGAATGGTCCATCGTTCCTGTCCGACCCCTCCCTTCGACCGAGGTGATCATGAAGCGGGAAAGCTCCGTGACGATAGGCGGGGGATCCCATTCATCATCTCCGTCTCATGCATTGCGGAACGCGCCATCAATGTGAGCATCCGCACTAGGGAGCCACCAAACGGAACCCTTTGCCATGGATATTGATGATCTCCAGCGATGGGTCGTCCCTGAGGTATTTCCGCAACTTGGCGATGTACACGTCCATGCTCCGGCCATTGAAATAACTGTCATTGCCCCAGACCTCTTGCAGTGCCTTGGAGCGGTCCAGTACATCATTCTTGTGCATGCACAGGAGCCGCAGGAGGTCCGACTCCTTGGTCGTCAACTTCCGTTCGTGGGTCGGTGTGCGCAGGTGCTGCTTGCGCACATCGAACGTGCAGGACCCCAGCGTGTACTTGACCGGTTCCTCCGCTTTGGCGACCACTCCTTTCGTGCGGCGCAGTACCGCTTCCATCCGCAGGATCAATTCCTCCATTCCGAACGGCTTGGTGATGTAATCATCGGCACCGCTCTGGAATCCTTGGATGGTGTCCTGCTTCATGCTACGGGCCGTAAGGAAGATGATCGGCACTTCGGGGTCCTTCGCACGGATCTCCCTCGCCAACGTGAAGCCGTCCTTCAACGGGAGCATGACATCCAGGATGAGCAGGTCGAAGCGGTTCTTGGCATAGGCCTGCGCACCTTGCTTCCCGTCGGTGCGCAACTCCGCTTCATATCCCTTGGCGCGCAAGTATCCCGAGAGGAGGAGGCCCAGATTGTCATCGTCCTCCACGACGAGGACCTTGGTGGGTGTGGTCATGTTCAAAAGGAAAGAAGATGTGGAATGTACTGCCTTGTCCGGGTGTGCTCTCCACGGTGATCCGCCCGCCGTGTCCATCCACCACGTTCTTCACGTAGCTCAGGCCCAGGCCGAACCCCTTGGCGTTATGCAGGTCACCGGTAGGTACACGGTAAAGCCGGTCGAAGATCTTGCGCTGTTCCGAACGCGATATGCCGATGCCATTATCGGCGATCGAGAGCGTGATCCCTTGATCATCATTGCGGCTGGTGATCCGGATGCGGGGCTCCGTCTCCGAATACTTCACCGCGTTATCGATCAGGTTGTAGAGCAGGTTCGTCAGGTGGATCCGATCGCCCCGGAGGTGATGGATCTCCGCTTTCGTGTCCAGTTCCACTTTGCCGTTCCGACGTGAAACGAGCAGGTGGCTACTGCGCACCACATCATCGATCACCGCGTGCAGGTCCAGGTCAACGGGTTTCAGCACCATGTGGCCGCTATCCTGCACGGCGCTCAACAACACATTCTCCACCAGCGCCCCGAGTCGCTTGTTCTCGTCCCGGATCATATTCGTGTAGCTGCGCACTTGCTCCTCCGATCGCGGTATGGACGGATCAGAGAGCGCCTCGCAGGCAAGACCGATCGTACTTATGGGCGTTTTGAGTTCATGCGTCAGGTTGTTCACCAGATCGTTCCGGATGTCACTGATCCGTTTCTGCCGCACGATCGTGCGGATGGTATGAACGAACGCGAGCGCGATCACGATCACGAATAGCACGGATGCCACGAGCATCGGCCAAAGGCCGCTCAATCGCGAAGCCCGGGTCTGGTTCACGAACACATGAAGGAAGTGTGCATGGCCTCCGGGATCATGCCTGAAAAGCCGTTCGCGATGCACGCTGGATCGGAGCAGGCTCGTATCAACCTTGGCCGCACCGGGCAGATCCTCCCAAGCTCCTTCCCCGGAGAACACGCCCCAAGGGATCGCACCGTCCACCCCCAACGGGGCAAGGCGCGTGATCAGCAGTGAATCGACAAGCATGGCATCCACCCGTTGGCCTATGGCACGACGGGCTTGCCCGGAAAGGATACCCCTGACCAGGTCGGTCACCATCTCTTCGTAGTGCTCCGGCTCTTCGTAGTGTTTCAGCGGTTGGTTCCCGGCAGCGCTTCCTTGGGAAGGAAGCTCCGCTGGTGGGGACGGCGAAATGACCTCATCTCCCTCGTGGATCCCCATCGGCTTCTCCAGGGGTGTGGCCTCTTCCTTCAACCGCGCGTCCTCATGCATGCTCGACGCCTCCATAAGCCGGAGCGAATCCAACTTCACCAGCAACCTCCTGCCCGTCCGGTGGCGCCTGAGTTCACCCATCCGCTCGGTGCGCTCCAGCACATCGCTCACGTCGAACAGCGCATTGTCCACAGCGCGTGTGAACTGTTCTTGGCGGAGTTCCATCGTCTCATGGATCCAAACTACTTGGATCGCGATCAAACCCACCAATGCGAGTGAGATCGACACCAACATGCCGACGATGAATCGCTTGTCCACCAAGCGAAACTACCGCACCCGGCAACGCGAACAGCGCTTAACGCTCTTTAACGTTCCTTATCGGATCATTGACGATCATGGCCGCACGGTCGGTCTTCCTTTGTGGTGCAAGAGCGAGGAGCCGCTTGGCGATCCGCCAAGGAACATTTTCAAGAAGCTGCGCTTCGAGTTAGGTTTTGGTTCTCAGTGCGCAACAAGGGGTCGGAAGGCTTCCACGCAAGTGGGGGCCTTTCGCCTTTTGGAGCACGTTCGCGAAGGGGTCTACATTCGTACACCGCATGCAAAGCATCCTGCACTTCATCAATGGCGAGGAACGGCCTGCCGAAAGCGGCTCCTGGATCGATGTCCACGAACCGGCCACCGGCTTGGTGTATGCGCAACTTGCGGATGGCGATGCACGTGATGTGGACAGCGCAACAGAAGCCGCCCATCAAGCCTTCCCTGTGTGGCGTGCTCTCGGTGTCGAGGGTCGCAGCCGGATCCTCCTGAAACTCGCCGACCTGATCGAACGGGACCTGGAGATGTTCGTTGCAGCGGAATCACGGGACAACGGCAAACCCCTGTCCTTGGCGCGTAAGGTGGATATCCCGCGAGCGGTTGCGAACATTCGCTTCTTCGCCACAGCGATCCTGCACTTCGCCAGTGAAGCGCACATCATGGATGATGTGGCCTTGAACTACACGGACCGGCAACCGATCGGTGTAGCGGGCTGCATCAGTCCATGGAATCTGCCGCTCTATCTGTTCACATGGAAAGTGGCTCCAGCCTTGGCTGCTGGTAATTGCGTGGTGGCAAAGCCGAGTGAGATCACCCCGTTGACAGCCTCCATGCTCGGGCGGTTGTGCAATGAGGCCGGTATGCCTCCGGGGGTATTCAATGTGGTACAGGGGATCGGTTCGAAGGTGGGTGCAGCGATCACCTCACATCCGCGTATTCCCGCCATTTCCTTCACCGGAGGAACAAGAACGGGTGCCGAGATCGCGCGCGTAGCAGCGCCCATGTTCAAGAAGCTCAGCCTGGAGCTCGGCGGGAAGAATCCCGTGCTGGTCTTTGCCGATTGTGACTTCGAGCGCATGCTCTCCACCACGATCCACAGCTCCTTCCGCAACCAAGGTCAGATCTGTTTGTGCGGTTCACGGATCCTCATTGAGCGAAATATCTATTCACGCTTTCGTCATGCCTTCGTGGAGCGCACCAAGGCGCTGCGTGTCGGCGATCCGAAGGATCACGCATCGGACCTCGGCGCTGTGGTGAGCAAGGACCACATGGAAAAGGTGTTGTCCTATGTCGCACTAGCCAAGGAGGAAGGTGGGGAGGTGCTGTGCGGGGGAAAGCAGGTCCGCTTGGACGGAGCCTTGGCAGGTGGGTGGTATTTGGAACCTACCGTGATCGAAGGCCTTGGTCCGGCATGCCGCACCAACCAGGAAGAGATCTTCGGACCTGTCGTCACCCTTCAACCATTCGACAATGAGGAACACGCACTCGCATTGGCGAACGATACACCATACGGATTGGCAAGCGTGGTGTGGACCCAGGACATTTCACGATCACAACGGGTCGTGCGGAACCTTCGCAGTGGTATCGTGTGGGTGAACTGTTGGATGGTCCGCGATCTCCGTACACCGTTCGGGGGCATGAAGCAGAGTGGTGTCGGGCGGGAAGGCGGGACCGAAGCGCTTCGCTTCTTCACCGAGGCGAAGAATGTGTGTATTCGCTATTGAACTCTTCTGATCGCGGGGCGCGAGGCTCCTTCATCCCGTTGGTGAAGAACCAACCGAACCTTGTATCGAACCAGCACGCGAAGCGGGAAAGAATATCGGGGATCCCATTCAAGAACGTGAACATGACCTTGGGGTTTAGGACACTCTAACTCCGATCACGTGCCGATCCGTATGTGGCAATTGCCAAGATCCGTGAACGGTTCCTCCGGAACAGGAAGCGGTTCAACGAATGCTCAAGGACAGGACCACGCATCGATCCACCAGACCCGGACAGCCTTTCCACTCCATCGGTCCAGCAGCCGTTCGTGCCATATCCAATAACCCCAACGGTATGTCCTCGCCAGTGGAGCGCCGTCCAAGGACCGCATCGCGGTAGTACTGCTCGCGTACGGGAACTGAAAGACCGTTGACTCGCTCAATGAGGTCGGTCACCATGCGCTCCTGTTCCACGGTGGTGGCCATGCCGAACACGACACGGTAGTGCGGGCCATCAGCCAACAAGGCGAAATAGGCGTCCGTTCCCATCGGCGTATCGCGCAACCACTCGGTCATGGAGAGGATGGATCGACTTATCCGCATACCGATCTGCTCTCCGAGATCGCGTTGGATCATTTGCAGGATCACATCGATGGCTGTTGAATTGGCTCCACACCGACAAAGCACGAGAAGATCCAGTTCGCCACACAACTTGTGCATGCGCATCACCTCTTCCGGCGGGGTCCATGCTTCCTTCGAAGCTCCCACCGCGACCTGAAGCAGGAACAGCCGGTGATCATCATCCAGTGGCAGCACCATATGCCGCAGTCCATTGTCGGACCGCCGGGCCATCTCTATCAATCCCAGACCGGCCCCACCGCGTGCCGATCTCGACGCCTCCTGTAACCGATCAAGGAAGAGGTTCTTCAATTGCGCCGCATCCGAACCGCCGATCCGCCGCATGTTGGTCTCCAGCGCTTCCACTTCGTTGGTGGCTACCGGGTCCAAGGCCAGGACCTCCTCTCCCTTCCGGCTACTGCGCAACATGAACATGGAACGACCAGCGGTTGAAGCCAATTCATTGCGCACCGCTGCGCGATGGCGCACGATGTTCTGGTAGGCCTCCACCATCACGAATGAAAGGCGTTGCCGATGCCCCTTGCCCCCAGGGCCTTCAAGCACCGCATCCTCCGCGAGCGTGATCAGGCCGGGGGTATGCTCATCATGGAACAAGCCGCTGTACAAGAGGTCGAACCGGTCATGACCAAGGAGGGAGAATAAGGTGTGCGCCTTGGTGAGGGACATGCGGACCGAGGACCCAAATATAGCCGAGTGCCGCAGTGTATCAGAGCTACCTTGGCCGCGACCCATGCGGCGTTCCGAGCAGGAGATCCTGGAGAAGGCACATCTATATGTGCGTCGTTGGTTCGCCCAGCGCATGCCGGTACACATGCGCTTCCATGATCTCGATCACACCCTTAGCGTCACGCGCACTGCGGTGGCCATCGGCCGCGCCATGCGCTTGGGTTCGGAGGATCTCTTCGTCCTGGAGCTGGCCGCGTTGTTCCATGACACCGGTTATGCGTTGGCGTACGTCGGCCACGAGAGCCGAAGCGCCGGGATCGCGCGGGACTACTTCAGCACACAGGGCCTATCCGGTCGGCGTATCGATCGCGTGGTCGGTTTGATCATGGCAACCCGGCTGGAACACCGCGTGCGCGGCACGCTACAGAAAGTGATCCAGGATGCTGATTCCGCCAAGGCGGGCCAAGCTGATTTCGAACAGCGCAGCGAAGGCTTGCGGCAGGAATTGGAGCAGGTGAACGGCGAACGGATCGGCAAACGACCGTGGCTTCGGGTGAACATCGCCTACCTGGAGAAGCACGCTTTTCACACCGCTTTTGCCAAAGCCAGATATGGTCCACAGAAACGGATCAACCTGAAGCGGCTCCAGGAACGCTTGGCGACAAAAGAGAAGCCCAAGCAACTCGACCCGGGCACCAGCTATCCGTATTTCGACCGCGACCTGAGTTGGCTATCATTCAACGAACGTGTGTTGCAGGAAGCTCGCGACCCGAAGAATCCGTTGTTGGAACGGGTGAAGTTCCTCGCCATCTACTCCAGCAATCTCGACGAGTTCTATCGTGTTCGCGTAGCATCCCTCCATGCACTTGGGCGATTGAAGCGGACGGATCGGGCCGCGCTGGACATTCCGCCGGACAAACTCATTGATCGGATCAATCACGAAGCATTGGCCCAACAGCAGGCCTTCGGCGCGCTGTGGCGCGAAACCCTGCTTCCTGCCTTGGCACGGAACGGGATCCGGATCCTTCGCGAGGACGAACTCAACAAGGATCAGGAACACTACCTGCGCGGCTATCACGCCAAGCATATCGCTCCGCACTTGAATACGGCCGGCGTCCGACCGGGCAACGCACCGTTCATAGAGGACCGCAAGCTCTATTTCGTCTGTCGTTTGAAGGCGTCGGCAAAGAACAAGGTCAAGGAGCGTTTGGTCCTGGTGAATATCCCCAGCGCCGAAGTAGGTCGGTTCATTCAACTTCCCGCGCCCAAGGGCCGGGTGGACCTGGTCTTCCTGGATGACGTGATGAGGCTATGCCTGAATGATCTCTTCAAGGGCCACGTGGTGTTGGAATGCCACGCGATCAAGCTGTCCAGGGATGCAGAGCTCTATTTGGATGAAGAGTTCGTCGGTAACGTGAAGGAAAAGGTGCGGAAAAGCTTGCGGAAGCGACGGACGGGTAGCCCGGCCCGATTTCTCCATGATGCCGCCATGCCCAAGAAGACCCTTCGTGCTTTGCGCTCCCTTTTGGGGATCGAAAAACAGGATATCGTCACCGGCGGTCGGTATCATCACTTCAGTGATCTGCTGACGTTGCCGGTGAAGGCTCACGCCAATTTGCGCGATCGTCCTTGGCCCGCGCTCAAGCCATCCGGATCGATGACCGGCAAAGGGCTCTTCCAGGTCCTTGGTCAACGCGATGTCCTACTCCACCCGCCATACCAGGATTTCGCTTTGTTCACCGATTGGCTTGATACCGCGTGCCGTGATCCGGAAGTGGAGAGGATCTCCATCACGCTCTACCGCGTGACGGAACAGAGCGTGGTGTGCAACGCGCTGTTGGAAGCACTGCGGTCGGGCAAACAGGTCACCGTCTTCGTTGAGGTGCAAGCGCGCTTCGATGAGGACATCAACCTCCGCTGGGGAGACCAACTGGAGAAGGCGGGAGCTCGGGTGCTGTACAGTTATGAGGGATTGAAGGTCCATTGCAAGCTTTGCTTGATCGAGCGTCGTGAAAGGGGGCGGATCATACGATATGCCTTTCTCGGTACCGGGAATTTCAACGAGCGTACCGCGAGGACCTATGCCGATCATGCCTTGCTGACCAGGAATGTGGTGCTCACCAAAGAGGTCAACGAGGTCTTCACCCATCTCGCGGATCGACGCCACCGACCAGACCTCGTCCATCTGCTCATGGCACCCACGGAACTGCGGAGCCGACTGGAACAATTGATCGACAAGGAGATCGAGAACGCGTCCTTGGGGTATGAAGCAGGAATACTGCTCAAGGTGAACAGCCTCGAGGACCGCGCGCTGATCAACAAATTGTATGACGCGGCCCGGGTAGGTGTTCGTGTGCGGTTGATCGTCCGTGGGATCTGTTGCTTGATCCCCGGCATACCCGGGGTCAGCCATGGGATCGAGGCTATCAGTATCGTGGACCGATACCTTGAACATGCACGTGCCTATGTATTCCACGACCGTGGCAACGCAAGGGTCTACCTGTCATCCGCGGACTGGATGGGGCGCAATCTGGACCGTCGTGTCGAGGTTGCTTTCCCTCTTCTTGATCCCGATGCGAGAAAGGAGTTGCTCGAACTGCTTGAGTTGCAATGGTCGGATAACGTAAAGGCCCGCGTCATTGATCAGGAACAATCCAACCTCCGGCGTCGTGTGGTCCGTGGAACTCCGCTCGTTCGAGCACAACACGCCATCTACCTGCACCTTCGAAGAAAGGATCGGAAGTAGGTCGTACCCGGAATAGCGTGGTCAGTGGTGAAAGGGGGGAAAGGATCGTGCCCTACCTACCTATCGGTGTTTCGTTCCCTTGCAGGTTCCGAGTTCCCCGAAGATCGACCCCCTCCCGCCCCTTCATGATGCACTGGCGAACAGGATATCCTCTCGCACGCCGGCCAAATGTGTGCATATCCGGCAACCCCCAACGCTGGATCCACGGGCGGTTTATCAACAACCCGCACACCAAACCCCGAAGTCTTGCACCCCTACGGCGTCGTGGAGATCACTACGGTCGGATCCACCGGACCTTTGGCAAGCCTGTGATCTGAGCGCCCGTTCTGCGGGACGCTTCACCCAAGACGAACAAGAAAGGGCTACCTCTTGCGAGACAACCCTTTTGTGGAGAATACCGGAGTCGAACCGGTGACCTCTTGCATGCCATGCAAGCGCTCTAGCCAGCTGAGCTAATCCCCCATCACTTCAACCGTTCTAACAACGGGCGCCAAATGTAAGGATCATTGACATCCGCACCATGGCTCAGGAACAGGGACTTCACTACACATGGATCGGTACCCGTTCCACGAAGTACATCTCCAATTCGCCCTTCCCCTTGGTGGTCACCTTGCCGCGCGGGGTGAACTGCAGCCCGTCCGTTTCCTTCACCATCAGATAGGTGCTGGCGCTGATGTTCAAGCGACCCACCTCCCCGGAGCTTTCCATGCGTGCGGCTATGTTGACGGTATCTCCCCAGACATCGTATTGGAACTTGCTGTCCCCCACGATGCCCGCCACCACCGGTCCCGAATGGACCCCTGCCCGCATGGCAAAAGTCGGCTTGCCGAGTTTGGTTCGTAGCGCGTTGTGCCGGACCAACCAATCGAGCATATCCAGCGCTGCGAAGACCGTATCCCTCGCGCTTTGAGGGCGCCACTCCGGAAGACCCCCGGCACACATATAGGCATCACCGATGGTCTTGATCTTCTCCGCACCATACCGCAGCGAAATGGCATCGAACGCCTTGAAGCAGGCATCAAGACTCTCCACCAGTTCCTGAGCGGACATCTGTTCGGTGAGGCTTGCGAAGCCTTGGAAATCAGTGAACAGGATCGAGACCTCATCCACCTCCCGTGCTTGCGCCTTGCCGTGTTCCTTCAATTCATCCGCAACTCGTCTAGGCAATATGCTCAATAGCAGTTTGTCGCTGCGCTCACGCTCCTTGGAGATCACATTGCGAGAACGCCGTGTGTGACGCAGTCGGCTCCAGAGACCTGCGGCAAGAATGAGAACGAGGATCGAACCGAGGAGGAACACCCTTTTCTGATCCCGTTCGCCCCGGATGCCTTGCTGGAAGGCCAGGTCCGCAGTGCGGCGTTGTTCAGCACTTGCTAGGCTATCGGCCAACTGCCGTTGTTCGAAATTGTGCGTGAGCTCGATGCGCGTGAGCTCCTTCGCACGATCCTGCCCGAACATGGAATCGCGGGCCGCTATGAAACGCTCGTACATCCGCAGGGCCTCGCCGGCATTCCCTGACTCCTTGTAGGCCTTGAAGAGGCATTCGCAACCACGCTGCACCATCGGCAACAGCTTCAGGCGTTCGGCTGCATCCAACCCGATCCGGCACAATCGGATCGCCTCTTGGGACTTGCCGGATCCGAGGTAGGTGCTTCCGAGACGGATATTCATGCTTCCCTGCAAGTACTCGTTCTGCGAACGGGGGATCATGGAAAGCCCGCGTCGTAGATAGATCCGGGCGCTATCGGTGGCACCGGACTTATCGAAACACGAGCCCATATTCGCGTAGGTGACCGCGACCCAGGCACTATCCCCTTGAGCGAGCCTGAACGCGAGCGCTCTGCGCAGGAAGTGGAGCGCACTATCCGGCATGTTGCGATCCTCGTACAGGGATCCGAAATTGTTCAAGAGCAACGCGCGTTGCTCGGGGTTCCCTTGTGCCTCCCGAATGGCCAGGCTTTGTGCGTAGAACGAGGCTGCCTTGGTGTAGTTCCGATCGTAATGATGGATCGAACCGATGTTGTTGTTCACTTCGGCAATGCCATCCAGATCGCCAATGCTCGTATACGATCGCAGGGCTTGGTAGAAATCCGAAAGCGCAGCGTTGTAGTCCCCCATTCGTTGGTTGATCACGCCACGTTTCACAGCCACCAAGGCGATCCTCGCCGTATCCTGTTCCGCCTTCGCGACCTCCATCGCCCTCTCCAGAATGCGCAAGGCCCGGGGATAATCGCCCGCCTCCTCCGCCTCGCGGCAACTGTCCACGCAGATCAGGATCCGCGCCGCGTCCACTTGCAAATGACCATTGTCCTGGGCTTGACCTATCGGTCCTGACAGGCCAAGGATCACAGCGAAGCACCAGTGGGTCGAACAGCGGGACATTCAGGGAAAGATAACCGGCGGAGCGTGAACCACCGGGTTTGAAGATCAGGGACTTTCTCTTAGTTTTCGGGGACAAAGTATTCGAGCATGAAGAACTGGAGCAGTGCAATTTCCGTGATCGTGATCCTTCTGATCGCGGGGTGTGGGTATGACCCGAGCGAACACGGCACCGCTGGTGAGCCGGGTTTCCGGGAAGCATTTTTCGATTCCGATCTGCTTGAAGACCTGATGGATGACAAGAAGTGTGTGGTGATACGCTTCTATTCGATCCGGCGCTCTGCGGATGATGTGAGCGGTTCGGCGATGGCGATGTCCTCGGATCTCAGCGGCGAGGATCGCTATAGCTGGTGGTTCGGTCCGTGGTACAAGGCGTACGAGGAGCTTCGCGGGGACGGCGCCGATTTCCGGAATTTGAAGGTCGGTGATGCGGAGGAGGCCACGCGCTTCATGCGCGATGCGGGCTATACACCCATCGCCGCGAATTTCAAGAAGGAGGAGATCCGAACGGTCTTGGCACTGAAGTCATGCAACGGCGTGCAACTGTTGCCGGAACTCACTCCTGATGGGCGGCTATGGACCATGCGCTTGATCCCCGTGGAGATAAAGGATGGGACCGCGACCCGTGTAGGTGACCGTGAAGATGAACTGGTGGCCACCGAACCTTGCCCGACCTTCTGTGGTGGGAGGCCGGAGTACTACGTGAACATGCGATAGGGGTCGCGGTTGGAGGGTCCCGTATCAGGTGTCGTCGAGACGCAATCGAAAGGCAAGTACGATCCTGATGTACGGCCCGTCGTCGATAGCGTGATCGGCATAGTTCCTCGTGCGTGTTGACGTGTTCGCATACAGCGGATCCTCCGGCCCACCCAACACCCGCCGGATGAAACACCACCCTCCCTCCGCGCGCAGGACCAACTTGGGCAGGATGTACAGATCACCATACAGACCCAACGGGTTCTCGTTGATGCGACGATAATCACCACCTCGCACACCGAAGCTGGTGGTGTACGCCCTGAAGCTCGCACCAGCGCAAAAGCGATCATTGATCCGATGCTCATAGGTCAGTGAACCTGGAAGAACACCGTACAGCCGCACCTTGGTTCCCATTCGCCAATCGATACCCGCGAGGGGCATGACGAAGACGCCGAACGCATCATGGTTCACATAAACACCAGCGCGAAGGATCAACGAGGGGCGAACCGTACGGATCGCGAGCAACGCACCACCCGGTTGAATATCCCCATGGCGCTGTTCTCCCAACCAATGGTACCTAAGAATGCCCACCGCAGCCGCTTTCCAATTCTTCCCGAACGCCGTGACATATGTAACAGCACTGCCTACGCCAGCCATGTTCTCGGAAACGTCCCCTTCCTGTTGTGGCGAATACCTACCACTGGAGGTCACTGTATTCCATTGCACGTAATATGGATCGAGCACCAACAAACGGCCAACCGTATCCGATCGAAGCGGAAGTGTTGCGGCAACCTCCGTGCGCCGCAGACCGACACTTTCCAAATGATTGACGCCGAACAGATCGACCAATGGCTGGGCATTCGAAGGCAACGCACCGAAACCGAGGGTCAGCAAAAGGATCCGCTGCATTCGACCAAAGGAACAGCACAGCAACCTATTGCATGGCTCATCCCCGGATCGCCTGTCCAAGGCTTGTGAACACAGCCACCGTGGAACCTTCTCGGCGGCCCATCCATGTCCGGATCCGTGACCGGTATGTTCGCGTCATGTTGCGCAGAACGATCGCGGCGATCGTCCTATCCGGGATCGCTGGTTGGTGTACCGGTCAAACGACCTCCAGCCTGTCCGGCACAATTACCGATGCAGGGTCGCAACAGCCCGTAGCGGATGCAACTGTTGAAGTCGTGCTTGGCGATACGGCCATCGGTTCGATCACGGATACTCAGGGGGCGTATCGCTTCACTTCCATCCCGACCGGCATTCATTCGGTACGTATTCGAAAAACCGGATACGCATCTCTGCTGATCCCGGAGGTTTGGGTGAGGGCTGGCAAGGAGGAGGTCGTGGACGTTGCATTGCAAGCACGATCGGTTGATCTCAATGAAGCGGAGGTCATCGCCATCGCACCGCGTCCTTCCGCGCTGATCGGAAGCCATGAACTCACGGTTGAACAAAGCCTTCGCTATCCGGCCATGTTCTTCGACCCCGGGCGCGTGGCAGCCACGCGCCCGGGCGTGGCAACGACCAACGATCAAGCGAACCATTTCAGCGTACGTGGCAACAGCCCGGCAAGCAACGCATGGATGCTGGAGGGTGCAGAGATCGTGAACCCGAACCACCTCGGCAACGCAGGCACGGCCAGCGATCTTCCTACACTCGGAGGCGGCGGCGTGAATATCCTCAGCGCCCAAATGCTCGGCCCATCCCGACTGCTGACCGGTGGCTTCGACGCTGCTTATGGTAACGCGATCGGCGGGATCATGGATATGCGATTGCGCAAAGGCATTCGGGACCGACAAGCCTTCACGTTGCAAGCCGGATTGATCGGTCTTGACCTGAGCACCGAAGGCCCGATCAGGACCGGCGGGCGCTCTTCCTACCTCATCAATTACCGGTACTCCACATTGGGTCTGCTCAGCTCGATGGGTGTCGATCTGGGTGACGAGCAACTCGGCTTCCAGGATCTTTCCTTCAACCTTTCCTTTCCTATGGATCGCGGGTCCTTCACCCTCTTCGGTCTTGGAGGAATGAGCCACAGCTATTTCGATGCATTACCCGATAGCGCGGACTGGAAAGTGGACAAGGACAGCCAGAACATCGACTACGACGCGCGCATGGGTGCGGTGGGCGGAACGATGACATTCACTCTCGGTCCGGATGCGGTGTGGCAGAGCACCGTGGTGCTCTCCGCGAATGACCAGGTCCGCAAAGCCGATGGCTTGATCGGTGCGAGTGATATCCCGTTCAGTGAACAAGCCGAACTCGGGGAACGCAAGTTGTGCGTCGTCAGCCATGTTCGCGGGTCCTACGGCTCTCGGCTCTCCTACCGCGTTGGCGGTAGTGCGCTGGAGCGCGAGGTGAACAACGGGTTACTGTTCGGGGAGCGAACAACGGGTTGGTTGTTGCGCCCGTATGCGCAGGGAACTTTCACGGCGACGGACCGGTTGAAGGTGGAGGTCGGTGTTGCAGATGCCTATTACTCGTTCAACGGATCGAATGCGGTCGAACCTCGTGCGAACATTCAATGGCGGATCGGCGACGCACGGACACTCAGTATCGCCGCCGGTGAACGAAGCCAACTACCGAACGTGCAATTCTTCCCGGTGGTGCGGAATGCCGCCTTGGTGGACAACTCCACGATCGGCCTCACGCGCTCGCAGGACATCTCCTTGGCGTACGATCACCCGATCCAACCGCACCTGCTCTTCCATGCCGAGGTCTTCCATCAACGTGTGATCGATGTTCCCGTATCGGACACCACCGGTGTGTTGTTCAACCCGGTGCGCGGCACGAGCCTCGTGAATGCATTTGATGCACCTGTTGCGATCGACCTTGTGCAGAACGGCATGGCCACCAACCAAGGTCTGGAACTCTCGTTCCAACATCTTTTCCACCGGTCGTTCTTCTACCGGATCAACCTCACGGTGTTCGATGCCACTTACACCGACGCGAACAACGATGAGTTCAATTCCCGCTGGAACACCGGCTTGATCGGCAACCTGATGGCCGGAAAGGAATTCGCGAAACAGAAGGAACGCGTGAAGCGCACGTGGGGCGTGAATGGTCGGCTGAACGCATCCGGAGGGCAGCGCTTCACGCCAGTACCGCGGGACGCCGCGCAACCCGCGCAACCGTACAGTGATCGATACGATAACTTCTTCCGCATCGACCTGCGGATCTACTTGAAACGGGAGCACCAGCGTCGTACAGGCATGTGGGCGATGGATCTCCAGAACGTGACGAATGCGAAGAACGAGGCTTATCGTTATTTCGACGTTCGCAAGAATGAGCTGGTGACCAAGTACCAGCTCGGCCTGATCCCCAACCTCAGCTACCGCATTGAATTCTAAGCCCATGAAGAAGTTCATCCTCCTGTTCTTCGCCTCGGTATTCGCGGCGTTCGCATACTTGAATCTGAACGACCCGGATCCGGTCCAGTGGGTGTCGGCTTACGGTGCGGTGGCAGTGCTCTTTGCTTGCGCCGCCTTCGGTCGCGCGGATCGCCGGATCATCGGCGCCTTGCTGGTCGCGCTCTTCGTCTGGATGTGTACGATGGTCACCGGCATGGTCGAATGGGCGCGTCTGGGCTTCCCGACCATCGTTGGCGAGATGCACGCATCCTCTCCTCACATCGAAGTGGTGCGCGAATTCCTAGGGCTGTTCATCGCCGTGATCGCGCTTGGTCGATTGCTTTACACCACCCCGCGTGATGCGCGCATGGGCTGAGGCAGAGCCACGGATCCCACATTGAGCACCCGCCGATGAAACGCACGATCCTCCTTCTCCTTGGGCCATTGCTCGCCATGGTGTTGTACTTGGTCCTGCGCCATCTCGGTCATATGCAGTCAGCCATGGCCGCGGTCGTCCTGTGGATGGCGGTGTGGTGGATCAGTGAAGCCGTTCCGCTTGCGATCACTTCGTTACTACCGCTGATCCTCTTTCCCGTGCTGGGCATCGATAGCATGGCGGGCGCGGCAGCGAACTATGGCAAGGAGATCATCTACCTGTTTCTCGGGGGATTCCTTTTGGCCCTTGGTATCGAGCGCAGTGGTCTCCATCGGCGCATCGCTTTGCACATCGTGGCGCGTGTGGGTGGTACGGGTCCGCGGTTGATCGGCGGAATGTTGATCGCTTGCGCCTTGTTGAGCATGTGGATGAACAGCACCAGTTGCGTGCTGGTGATGTTACCGATCGCTTTGAGCTTGCTCGATGATGAGGAAGCGCCGCCGGAACAACGGAAACTCACTGTTCCGCTTCTGCTGGCCGTGGCCTACGGCGCCACGATCGGCGGTATGGCCACGCCGGTGGGTACACCGCCGAACCTGATCTTCCTGGAGATCTGGAGAACGCGCTGGCCCAACGAACCAGCGATCGGCTTCGGGCAGTGGATGGGTTTCGGTGTTCCGTTCATGGTGATCTTTCTCGGGATCGCATGGGTGTTCCTCACGCGCGTGTTCTTCCGTGTGCCCACACAGCGCTTGGTGGAAACCACGCGTGTGCGTGAGCGGCTACGCGCGAGTGGCAATATGTCGGTGGATGAGATCCTGAGCGGGTCGATCTTCGCGCTTACCGCGATCCTCTGGATCACGGGCGATGGATTGCGTTTCTCGGAAGGCATGGAATTGCGTGGTTGGCGTGACGCGCTCGATCTCAAATCGGTGACCGATGGAGCGATCGCCATTGCCAGTGCGATCCTGCTCTTCCTCATCCCCTCATTCACCAGAAAGGAGAAAGGGGCCACGCTGTTGAATTGGGAAACCGCTGAGAAGCAGGTGCCGTGGGGGATCCTCTTATTGTTCGGCGGCGGATTCGCCATCGCGAGCGGGATCGAACGATCAGGCCTGGCAAGCACCATGGTGCAGTCACTCGCGCAATTCGGCGATCAACCACCGGTGATCCTGGTGGCTGCTGTGAGCACGATGGTCTGCTTGATAAGTGAATTGGGCAGCAACACGGCCACGGCCAGTTTGTCGCTGCCCATCCTCGCCGAGAGCGCCATCGCCTGGGGTATTTCGCCACAGACCTTGCTCATCCCGGCCACGCTTGCCGCCACATTGGGCTTCGCACTTCCAGTGGCGTCACCCATGCAGGCCATCGTCTTCGGCACGGGGCGTATCCGCGTACGCGATATGGTGCGCGTCGGCATCTGGATGGACTTGATCGGCGTGTTGCTGTTGGTGTTGTTCTTCGGCTTGATCTAGGATCGTGTTGCACCGGGTATGCGACAGACGGTTGAACCGGTCCGGTTAACTTGGTCCGCATGCATGAAGCCTGGAACGCGCTGGAGCTGATCGAGGGGAAACTCATTGCTTGGGCAAAGCAGTTCATTGAGATGCTGCCGAACCTGGCGTTGGCAGCGGTGATCGTCGTGATCGGCTGGCTTATCGCGCGTGTCGTCCGAAAAGGCGTCCAACGCCTGCTGGCGAACGTGACCGACAGTGGAACCCTCCGTCGTCTCAGCGGGACGGTCGTTTATCTCACCATCAACTTCATTGCGCTGTTCGCCGCGCTTAGCATCATCCACCTGGACAAGACCGTGACCTCGATCCTTGCCGGCGCGGGGATCCTTGGCCTGGCCCTGGGCTTCGCGTTCCAGGACATCGCGGCCAATTTCATCTCGGGAATCATCCTCGCGATGCAGCGGCCGATCCGTGTCGGCGAACTGATCTTCACCGGCGGCCATCGCGGAGTGGTGAAACGCCTCGATCTGCGCACCACTGAACTGGTGGATCTACAAGGCGTGCAGGTGATCATCCCGAACAAGGAGATCTTCCAGTCCGTCCTCATGAACTACTCGCGCTATCCATCGCGCCGCATCGACCTGAAGATCGGGGTGAGCTATAACGAGGACCTGGCGCGTGTAAAGCAAGTGACGACCGACGCCGTGAGCCGTATCACCGATGTGTTGGTGGAGGAGGGCATCGACCTTTTCTACCAAAGCTTCGGCGATAGCAGCATCGACTTCGAGGTGCGTTTCTGGATCTCCTCGAAAAGCAACCGCCATTTCCACACCGTGCGCAGCGCCGCGATCATGGCCATCAAGACAACGTATGACAAAGAGGGCATCACCATTCCATTCCCCATACGCACTTTGGATCTCGGGATCAAGGGCGGCGAGAAACTGGATGCGATGCTGAGCGAGCGGCCGCGCGCGTGAACAAGAGGATGGAACGTCGGGATCTTGTTGGTCGCATCGGTCTCTCGGCGTGGTTGACGAGATCAGGGTGCGTTGCTGTGCTGTTGACCGGTCCCGGGGTTCTCCCCGTACATGCGCAACCCGATCGCGCGCTTGTTGAGATCGACCGCCTTCACCAGTTGCGGGCGTCCGATCAGCTGGATTCACTTGAAAGTCTTGCCAAGCGGATCCTGACGGGATCAACTCCTACTGCTGGGTCGCTCCGGTACGAGGCGGAATGGCACCTCGCCTTCGTTCGCGAGATACATGATGATCCACTCGGGGCGACCGAACACGCGCAACGGGCACTGCTCATTGCGCGGGAAGAAAGGGATACCGCACGTATGCTCGGTTCGCTCTATCAACTGACCAAGTTCAACGTGGAGGGGCGGCACTACGAGGAAGCGGACCGCCATCGACATGAGCACCTGGCACTTGCTCGGGCTTATGGGAAGGACACGATCCAGCTTGCGCTCGCCCTCAACAGCATGGGCAGCATGTTCAGCAGGCTGGAGCATCCCGACTCGGAAGTGTACTACTACCGGGCCGGGATCCGTGTACTCGCCGGCCGCAACCATGCGGTGAAGCAGGCCCTCTTGGGCAACCTGGCCAGCGCACTCAGTGCGCAGGGCGATCATGATGAGGCGGCATTGCTGCTACAACAAGTCGTGGCCGGATTGGACAGTACCGACCTGCGCAACAGGGCATGGGCCCTGAACAACCTAGGGCAGTCCTTGATGCATGCGCAGCGGTACAAAGAGGCATTGAACGTGTTGAATGAAAGCGATTCCCTGAACAACGAGAGCGGCGGCGCACTGGACCTGGCCATCGAACTTGCGGAAGTGCGGGCGGACATCCTGGAAGCCATGGGTGATCACGCGGGTGCCTTCACGCTGATCAAGCAGGCACGCGACCTACAGGACACCTTGTTCGTCCGTTCGATGAACGAGCAATTGCTCGAACTCGAAACGAAGTTCGGCACGCAGCTCAAGGAGGAAGAGATCCAGCGCCTTGACGCGCAGACACGCGCGCAGCAAGAGCGATTACGACTGCGCAACATCCAGCTTTATGGGAGCATCGCGTTGGCCGTTCTCTTGCTCGGCGCCGTGCTGCTCGTGTGGAACAGTCTTCGGCAGAAACGCAAGCACACCAAGGTGCTCGAGAAGCTCAACGTTGAGTTGAAGGAGCAGAAGGACCGGATCGAGGAGATCAACCGCCTGTTGCAACTGAAGGTCTTGCGCACGCAGATGAACCCGCACTTCATATACAACAGCCTGAACGCGATCCACAACCTGGTGCGCAAGGGCGAAAGCGTCGCTGCGAGCGCCTACCTCGATGGCTTCGCACGGTTGCTACGCATGGTACTGGATCATAGCGTGAAGGACCGCATTCTCCTCAGCGGAGAGATGGCCTTCCTTCGGCAATACCTCAAGCTCGAAGCCATGCGTTTCGAGGACGGGTTGCACTATACGGTTGATGCGGAACCCGGACTGCTGAACGGCGATGATGACTTGCTGGTGCCAACGCTGCTGGTGCAGCCCTTCGTGGAGAACGCCGTATGGCACGGCTTGGCTGCCAAGGAAGGCGAGAAGAAGTTGAGCGTCCGGTTCGCGGAACGCGATGGCAAGGTGGTATGCACGGTGGAGGACAACGGCGTAGGTCGCGATGCGGCACCGAAGCGCGAGCATCCGGACAGAAGCGCGAGCCTGGGACTACAACTCACGAACGAACGCCTGCAATTGCTCGCCTTCAAGCTGGAAGGAACGGGCCGCGTGCTCTTCACGGACCTGAAGGAAGACGACCGCCCGACAGGGACGCGCGTGGAGTTGATCTTGAGCGAAGCATGACATCAACCGCGACGCCGCAACGGTTACACCACGAGATAGTAGGACGTTGCGAATTCGTCGCGCCGTTGCGTCGTCGCGGTGAACCTGCCCGCCCTACCTTCCCACCATGATCACGGCGGTGCAGGTGGACGATGAGGCAAGTGCGCGGGAATTCCTGCGCGCACGACTGGGCGAGGTGGCACCCGAAGTGACCGTGCTCGGCGAAGCGAACAACATCGACGACGCTGCGCGTCTGATCGCCGAGAAGAAGCCGCAGCTCGTCTTCCTCGATGTGGAGATGCCCGGCGGCAACGGCTTCGAACTGCTCAAACGACTTGGTCACTGGGACTTCGACGTGATCTTCACCACGGGCTATTCCAAGTATGCCATCCAAGCCATCCGTTTCAGTGCGCTGGATTATTTGCTCAAACCGGTGCAGACCGATGAGCTACGCGCCGCGATCGATCGGCACAAGGAGCGACGTGAAGCGATGACCGTTGATGTCCAGCAGCACTTCTTGAGCAACATCGCGCAGCCCAGTGAAACGCAATTCAAGCTCACCATCACGCACGGCGATCGAACGCACGCCATCGCTCCCGCTGACATCACATGGTGCCAGGCGGACGACAACTACACCGCGCTCCACCTGATCGACGATCGCCGCTTCATCAGTGCGCGCACCTTGAAGGACTACGACGAAATGCTAACGCCCTTGGGCTTTCTGCGCGTCCACCGCAGCTCCCTCGTGAACCGCAAGCATGTGGACGGCATCGATGGCGAAGGCCGTGTGCGGCTGCGCAACGGCACCCGACTGGAAGTGAGCCGGAGGAGATTGGAGGAAGTGACGCGGGAGTTGCGGGGTTGAACCGCTCGCTCGATCGCTTACCACTCGCTCGGAACTGCTTTCACGCCGTGGCGAAAGGCCTTCACTTGGTGGCCAATAACCCATCATCATGAAGACCACTATAGCCCTGCTCGCCTGTATGACCATGGCATTCGCCGCGAACGCCCAATGGACGAACTTCCCGGACCCACCGCTGGCGATCTGCGCAGCAGCGAACGAGCAGAACGCCGTGAAGGCCGTGAGCGATGGGGCGGATGGCTGGTATGTGC
>Ga0138256_10000874_pt1 | contig 32668 bp, 28 predicted proteins | sample KNB2016incub_MG_FD_105486 | JGI IMG/M metagenome (GOLD analysis project Ga0138256, IMG submission 105486) | Active sludge microbial communities from wastewater in Klosterneuburg, Austria - KNB2014incub_MG | ecosystem: Engineered > WWTP > Activated sludge > Unclassified | place: Austria... | reverse complement strand
TGCTGGAAAAGCACTCCGGATTGCGCTGGGCCGGCGCGTTTTCCCCCTCTCCCCTGGTGGGAGAGGGCCGGGGTGAGGGGGATATCTTCCATGTCGGCTACTCCCCCGAACGCATCAACCCCGGCGACAAGGAACACACCCTCAGCAAGGTGGTCAAGGTCGTCTCCGGCGACAGCCCGGAGACACTGGAGAAGGTCGCTGCCCTCTACGGCGCCGTCGTCGAAGCCGGCGTCCACCGCACCTCGAGCATCATGGTGGCCGAGGCTGCCAAAGTCATCGAGAACACCCAGCGCGACCTCAACATCGCGCTCATGAACGAGCTGGCCATCATCTTCGGCAAGCTCGGCATCGACACCGGCGAAGTCCTCGAGGCCGCCGGCACCAAGTGGAACTTCCTGAAATTCAAGCCGGGCCTGGTCGGCGGCCACTGCATCGGCGTCGATCCCTACTACCTGACCTACAAGGCCGAAACACTCGGCTACCACCCGCAGGTGATCCTCGCCGGTCGACGCATCAACGACGGCATGGGCAAGTACGTCGCAAACCAGACCATCAAGCTGATGGCGCAATCGGGCCGCCCCCTCAGCGGCGCCCGCGCCGTGGTGCTGGGACTGACTTTCAAGGAAAACTGCCCGGACCTGCGCAACTCGCGCGTGCCAGACATCGTGCATGAGTTGGAAAGCTTCGGTGTTGAAGTCTTCGTGCACGACCCGGTCGCGGATGCGAAGGAAGCTATGCGCGAGTACGGCATTTGCCTACTGAGATGGGACGAATTGCCTCAGGCGGATGCCGTCATTGTTGCAGTCGCCCATCAGGCTTTGCGTAATGCCGCCTCTCAGCGCATAACGTCTTTGTTGAAGACGGGAGGGGTTGTTTCGGACGTGAAATCGTTAGTCGATGCGGCGCAGTTGAAAACCGGGCGTTCCGATGTCGTCCTTTGGCGCTTGTAGGATTCGATCATGAGCTCGACGAGAAACACCTACCTCCCCTTCGGCGCCCCCAGCTTTTCCGATGTCGAAATCGCCGCCGTCACCCGTGTGCTGCGTTCTGGCTGGGTCGGGCAGGGGCCGGAGACCGCGGCGTTCGAGAAGGAACTGGCGGCTTTTAACGGCGCGCAGCACGCCGTTGCCGTCAATTCCTGCACCTCGGCGCTCTTTCTCGCCCTGCGCGCGCTGGGCGTGGGGCCGGGAGACGAGGTCATCGTACCCAGCCTCACCTGGTGCAACACGGCCAATGCCGCCCTCTATCTGGGCGCGACGCCGGTGTTCTGCGATGTGGAGATGGACACCATGGCCGCATCACCCGCCACCATCGCTGCAGCGCTTACGGAAAAAACCAGGGCCGTGATGCACGTCCATTACGGCGGCCTTGCGGGCGACATGGCCGCCCTGCGCGCCGCGCTGCCCGAGAGCGTCGCCATCGTCGAAGATGCCGCCCATGCCCTGGGCGCGGCCTATCCTGACGGCAGTCCGGTCGGCTCCTCCGGCAATCTCGTCTGCTTCAGCTTCTACGCCAACAAGAATCTCTCCACCGGCGACGGCGGTGCGGTGGTCGTTAATGATCCCGAATTGGCCGAGAGGGTGCGCCGCGGCGGGCATCAGGGCTTGCAGTCCGACGCTTGGAAGCGCTTCACCCATCCGCTCGCCGCGCTTACCCCCGGCATTGGTGAGCTGGGCTACAAGATGAACTTCACCGACCTGCAAGCCTGCATCGGCCGGGTGCAACTGCATCGGCAGCGGGAATTTCACCAACGCCGTCTTGCCCTGGCTGACTTTTATCGAACGCAGCTCAAATCTACTGCGCTCGGCATCGTCTTCCAGCAAGACCTCACCCACCCCGGCCACGCCCGCCATCTTTTCGTCATTCGCCTGCCAGTGGCGGAGATGGTAATCAGCCGCAACGATCTGCTGCTGGAGCTGCGCGCCCGTAACATTGGCGCCAGCATCCACTATGCCCCGCTGCACACCATGCCCATTTACCAGCTCCATGTGCGTGGCCGCCTGCCCAACAGCGAAACTCTGATGCAGGACATCCTGACCCTGCCCTTTGGCGTGAGCATTACCGATGCCGACGCCGGATATGTGACTGACAACCTGATCGACTGTATCCACAAAGCGAGGCGCGCATGACGAACCAACAATCTGGCAAATACGGCTTCGGCGGCCGCCTGACGGCGGAATTTCCGTCGCAGATAATTATGGACATTACCGAGGTCTGTAATCTGGCCTGCACTCACTGCCCGCACCCGAGCTTTGCAAAATCCGAACACTATGCAGGCCGCCATCTCGATCCGGCGCTCAATGAAAAAATGATCGAAGAAGTGCGCCAGCACGGCCAGGGTTGCACCCAATATATTCGTTATACAAGCAACGGCGAGCCGCTGGTGCACCCCAATGGCTATGACATGATCCAGGCTGCCGTCGATCATTCAGGCGTGTTCGTTACCCTGACCACCAACGGCAAGATCATGAACGAAAAACGCACCCAGAAATTGCTCGAATCCGGCGTGCATCTAATCGACATCAGTATCGATGCCTTCAAGCCCGAGACCTACGCCAAAATTCGCGTGAAGGGCAATCTTGAAGTAACCCGTACCAATGTGTTGCGCCTGATCCGTTGGGTGCAGGAGTCCAAGGCTAAAACCAAGGTAGTGGTGAGCTTTGTCGAGCAGCCTGAAAACACCGCTGAGGCCGTCGATTTTGAAACCTTCTGGAAAGAACAGGGAGCGGATTACGTCATTATCAGACGATTGCACTCTCATTCTGGCGCTGTCATCAAAGTAGCTGAAATTGGCCGGGCTGGACAAGTGAATAGCAAGCGGCGACCCTGCCTATACCCATGGGAGCGGGTAACAATCAACGCACGCGGCGATCTGGCGTTCTGCCCATCTGACTGGGTACATGGCTCTTTTGTTTCCGACTACCGTAATACCACCATCAAAGATGCATGGCAGGGCGAATTCTACCGGCGCCTGCGTGAGGCCCATCTAAACAACGACTACAGCCAGCATTCCTTCTGCGGCCAATGTCCTGACTGGTCGGCCACCCGCTGGCCGCACGAGGGGCGCAGCTATGCAGATATGGTGGAAGAGTTTATCGATAATTGATCATGACTCCTACCGAATCCACCCGCTGGTGGGAAAACTACCTGGTCAGATATTTCGTGCCGATCATTGCTGGCATGGTGATGGTCAATTGGCTGCTCGGCGAACATCTTCAACTGCGGAAGTTTCTTTATCTGGTGGCTGATGATCTCAAGGGTCTGTCCAGCCAGCAGGTGGTGTTGCTCTTCCTCTACGGCAATCTGTTCTGCTATATCGCTTCCTATCCCGTACTGGTGTTTCACGTCACGCGCGCCGCATTGTTTGATGAGGATGCAAAGGCGAACTATCGCCCCAGTGTGCTTGATAGTTATCTGCTGACGTTCCTGTTTGGGTTGCTGGCCTTGCTTGTGTCAAAAATGCAGGGCGAATTGGCGGTTTGTCTGGCTTTTGCCGTCGTTGTGTTTTTTTCTGCTGCACAGGTTCGTGCGCTCTATATCGGCTATAGCAAAGGAGGCATTTACACCTTGCTGTGCAAACTGGCACACCGGCGTAGCGGTCTGGACACAATACATTGTCCTAACGAGAATGGTCCGCCCGCATCGCAGCAGGATAAGTCCGAGAAACAACAACGTGTTTCTGTATGTGTTCACGAGGTGACAAGTTCCTACCGCCATTTGCGCGAGCACGGCAATACTGCCTTGATTTTGTGGTTGGAGCTCGGTTTGGCCGGTCTGATGCATGCGCTCGTGCTTGAGCAACGCGAACCAGTTGCGCAACTCGGGCTTGTCGGTGTGTTGATTGCAATCTGGTCCCTGCCGGCGGCCTGCGTGCATCTTTTGGGACAGCATCTTGAACGGCGGTTTGCCAATAACTGACCGAAATGTATTGAGCGCACCCGCTGGCATGAAAACCTTGCGTCCCGACATTTCATTCCTTTTCCTATCCCGAGTAACCTCCACATGACCCAAACCCACCTCCAAACCATCCCCATCGTCAGCCAGATCGAAGCCGCTGTGCAGGACATTTCCGGCTGGTCGCCCATCGATCAGTTGCTCTCGCTCTTCACGCTCTCATTCTCCAGCGCTCATCTGAGCGGCGATATTCTCGAACTCGGTTCCTGGTGCGGCCGCTCGGCCGTGGTGCTGGGCATGGCGGCGCGGTTGACCGGCAAGACCCGCGTGCATTGCGTCGATCTCTTTCCCGAGAAGGAGGACTGGTATCCCAATGCGGATGGCAGCTATTCCTTTGCGGTGACGATCGATGGCCGCAAGGTCGGAGCCTATGGCGAGCAGACCGTCTGGGCGGAGCCTTACCATTCCGTCATCGTGCCGGTGTATGAACGCTTTGCCAGCACGCGCGCGGCCTTCGATGCCGCCATCAGCGCCAATGGCCTGACCGACCGGGTGAGCGCGCACAAGGGTGATCTGCAATCCTTCTCCGCGCAAATCGGGGAGGGGGGGCTGAAGCTGCGGCTGGCCTTCATCGACGGCGACCACGGCTATGCCGCCGTGGCGCAGGACATCGCCATCGTCGAGCGTTATCTGCTGCCCGGCGGCTGGATCTGCTTTGACGATGCTTTCTCAAGCTATGCGGGCGTCAATGAGGCGATTCAGAAGCACATCATCGACAGCGGCTGCTATCAGTGTTGCCAGCAGCTCACGCGCAAGTTTTTTGTAGCGCAGCGGCGGTGATCAGCGGTATCGTTACACCCCCGGGGCCACCCTAGGACCGTCGGTTAGCGTTATTACGCCTAAGCGAAACGACAGGGGCAGATTGCCCTGCTTGCAGATTTTGAATTTTTTGAGGCAAAACCAACATGAGTGATATGTCCGAAAGGCACGCGCCGGAGCGGCGGCAGAAGGAAGTGCTGGAAAAGCTCTTCGCCACGACGGCGCTTTCGCCCTTCGAGCTCTTCCGCAATTTTCCGGTGGCCACGCCGCGCTTCAATTTGGCGCGCTTTCTCGCCCACTACGAGATATTCAAGAAGATCGTCAACGTGCCGGGCATCATCGTCGATCTGGGTGTGTTCCGCGGCGCGTCCACCTTCACCTTTGCCAAGTTGTGCGAGATATTCTGCCCGACCGACATCCGCAAGACCGTGGTCGGTTTCGACACCTTCGCCGGCTTTCTCCGCATCGATGCCGAGGACGGCCCGCCGGACCCGACGCAGGACGTGGTACCCGGCGGCTATTTCGGCGGCAGCTCGATCGAGGCCGACCTGCTGCTGGCGCAGGAGGCGATGAACCACGACCGCCACCTCGCCCACAAGAACCGCATCGAATTCGTCAAGGGCGATGTCTGCGAAACCATTCCGCGTTTCGTGGCCGAGCGCGGCGAGGGGCTGCGCATCGCTCTGCTCAATCTCGACCTCGATCTCTACACCCCCACCCGCGTGGCCCTGGAGCATTTCGTGCCGCGCATGGCGAAGGGCGGGGTGATCGTGGTGGACGAATACGCCGTGGATACCTTCGGCGGCGAGACCAAGGCGGTGGATGAATATTTCCAGCAACGCTTTGGCACGCGCGCGCGGGTCGTCAAGTTTCCCTGGCACAGCAACCCCACCGGTTTCATCGAGGTGGATTGGTGAGGGTCGGCATCATCCAGTCGTGCTATATCCCCTGGCGCGGCTACTTCGATTTCATCGCCAGCGTGGATGCTTTTGTTTTTCATGATGATATTCAATACACCAAGCGTGACTGGCGCAACCGCAACAAACTCAGGACGGCCAAGGGCACGGAATGGCTGTCCGTGCCGGTTTCCTATAAAAGCACCGATCAACTCATTTGCGCCACCCCCATCGACTACGGCACGCCCTGGCCGCAAAAGCATCTGAGAACCTGGGAGGCGAACTACCGCCGTGCGACGCACTACGCCGCTGCGGCCGACTTGCTGGCCTCGATGGCTGGGGAGCGCCATGCCAGCATCAGCGAGCTGAACGTCGCCCTGACCCGGCGTATCTGCGGCTATCTCGACATCCGCACGCCCATGCTTCTTTCCAGCGAATTGAAGGCGCAGGGCAGCAAGACGGCGCGGCTCATTGACCTGCTGCAAAAACTCGGTGCTACTGCTTACTTGAGCGGCCCCAGTGCCGATGCCTATCTGGACAAGGCGATGTTCCGCGACCAAGGCATCACGCTGGAATACAAAACCTACGACTACGCCCCCTATCCGCAGCTCTGGGGCGATTTCATCGGCGAAGTGACAGTGCTGGACCTCATCGCCAACTGCGGGCCACGGGCAAAGGAGTATCTGCGTAGCTGCAGTCCCGATATTTCGATAGTTTGAACTGGAGAAGAAGATGGGATTCATTCATGGCAACATGATACCGATCCTGAAGGAAGGCGTGCGTCAGCCCTATGCAGGCAAATTACTGCTGCTCGGGCAAGGCGATATCTATTTCGATCTGCACTATCTGCGGCGTATTGCCAGACGTGCGGGATTCGTTCTGAATGAATCCGTCCCGATGCGTCCATCCCATATTGCCCTGTTTGCGGAAAAGGGATATCCACATGGTGAAACCGTATTCAGGATGCTCGGCTTCGATGAAATATCCGTCCTTGATTACAGTGCTTTTGAAGGTGCGGACGTGGTTCTTGATCTGAACTCACCGAATGTGCCGGCCCATCTTGAAGACAGTTTCGATGTGGTGATTGATCACGGCACGCTGGAGCACGTTTTCCATCTACCGAACGCGCTGAACAACGTATTCCGGCTTTTAAGGGTAGGTGGACGGGCGATATTCAGCGCGCCCTCCAGTAATTTCTTCGACCACGGCTTCTACATGCTGCAGCCGACACTCTTTTGCGATTGGCTGGCGGCGAACGGCTGGCAGCTCGAATCGATTCAGGTGGTGCAGTTCACCCCGAATCAGGAGGTGGAACCGTGTTTCTTCACGGATTACGAGCCGGGCATGTTCGACTGTGTGAGCTATGGCAAGCTCGACAACAAACTCTACTCGACGATATGCGTGGCAACCAAAACCGAATTGAGCACAGGGAATGCCTGTCCTCAACAAGGTGCATATGCCAGACAGGAAAGCTGGATACAAGGTGCAGAAGCAAATCAGGTTGGTGATGCCGAAGTTCAGGCTGGTTTTATGGGAAAGCTGAAGAGTCTTCTGCACAAATAATTTGAGGGGATGAATTTCGTGTTTGCCTTGAAACCATATAGCAAATGAGCACAAACGAAGAGATTGTTCTTGCTGCGGAATCGGGTTTGGCCGACCTGCAGATCGCAGAAGTGTGGCGTCATCGCGATTTGCTGCGCTATCTGGCAGTGCGCGATATTCATATGGCGTATGCCAATACCTCGATCGGAATGTTTTGGGTATTGCTGCAGCCGCTGGCTACGGCGCTCGTCCTGACCGTCGTTCTGGGGATACTAATCCGGGTACCGACGGGGGGGGTGCCCTATCCCCTGGTGGTCTTGTCCGCCTACCCGTTCTGGATCTACTTCAATAATGTGGTCACCCGCAGCGCCAACAGTATGAGTGCGAACGCTCATTTGCTGACGAAAGTGTATTTTCCGCGCGCCATCATAGTTCTGGTCCCCTTGGTTGCGGGGCTTCTTGATTTGCTGGTACTGCTCGGAGTGGTGTTGCTGGCAGCTCCCTTTTTCGGAGTATTTCCTGCGTTGTCGTGGCTTGCTTTGATCATCCCCATCATGTTAACGATAGTGTTGGCCCTGGGTATGGGCTTGTGCTTGTCGTTGCTGACGGTGAATGTGCGGGATATCGGACACGGCCTGCCTGTCATGCTCCAAGTGGGCCTGTACCTCACCCCGGTGATTTACCCCATAGCCCTCGTGCCGGACAACTGGCGCTGGCTTTACGATCTGAACCCAATGGTCGGCGTCGTTGAGACGGCACGCTGGGCTTTGTTGGGCGCCAGCGAGTTTCCCGCTTATGCCTTTACCGCCTCGCTGGTCGTCAGCGTGCTGGCCCTCGTGGGCGGTGTCATTTTTTTCCGCATCCTTGAAGATGCGACTGCGGATTTGATCTAGATATATGACTCAATACGCGATTCAGGTTGATGGACTCTCCAAGCGTTACACCATGGGAGGCGGTGGCGGTCTGGCCGGGCTCCGCGGCCAGTTGGCCCAGAAATTGTTCCGCGGGGGATATCCTGCGGCGGCTGTTCCGACTGGCAACGAGTTTCTGGCCCTGGACAATGTGTCGTTCGTGGTGCCGCAGGGGGAGATCGTCGGCATTATCGGGCGCAACGGCGCCGGAAAGAGCACCTTGCTGAAAGTTCTTTCCCGGATTACCCGGCCGACCGCCGGACAAGTCCGCCTGCGCGGCCGGTTGGGTGCGCTGCTCGAGGTCGGTACGGGGTTCCACCCAGAGCTTTCGGGGCGCGAAAATATCCTGCTCAATGCTTCCATTCTCGGATTGAGTCGACGCCAGATTGCGGATCGCTTCGACCAGATCGTCGATTTTGCCGAGGTGGAGCAGTTTATCGACATGCCGGTCAAGCATTACTCCAGCGGCATGTACATGCGCTTGGCGTTTTCGGTTTCCGCCCATCTCGACCCGGATATCCTGGTACTCGACGAAGTACTGGCAGTGGGCGGTTCCGCCTTTCAGAAGAAATGCCTCGGCCGCATGAATACGGTGGCGAGGGACGGTCGCACCGTTCTGCTGGTGAGCCACAGCCTGCCCATGGTCGTGTCCTTCTGCAGTCGCTGCATCCTGCTGGACAAGGGCCGCGTCGAGAAGGACGGCCCAGCCCCCGATGTGGTCGAGTATTACCAGGAAAGCCTTACGGTGCGGTCCAATAAGGATTTTTCCGTCATTCACGCCGAACAACACAAGACGGGCGCCGCAAAATTTGTGGCCGTCAGGCTGACGCCGCTCGATCGGGCCGGTTCCCCCACGGAAGTATTGCGGGTCGGCGGCGATCTGGAGGTTGAGCTGGAGCTGGAGGCACAGGGACGCGTAACCGATGCCAATGTGGCGATTATCGTCTGCGAGCTGACCGGCTACAGGCTCATCGATGCCAATTTGGCCTTGAAGGATGATTACCTTTCACTTGCCCCGGGCCAGAAGGCTGTGGTCCGCTTTACCCTGAGGAATCTATTGTTGCGCCCGGACACTTATCGCTTGGCAATTTGGATTGGCAGGAAAAATGTCGAGGACATCGATCTGAATATCGACGCTGCGACATTTGCTGTGGAAGTGGACCCTCGCAATCTGCAGCACTTCCAGATTTTCCCGGGCGTCTATCAGTGCGAATTCACGCATTCCGTAGACAAGGCCTAGCAATGCGGACTGTTTCATGATGCCGCTTGAATCGGTGGTTGCCGAAATCCGCTCTGGCGCAAAAGTAGCGAATGCCCGGTTAGTCGAATTGCTCAGCTCGCCATTGAGGCAGGCCAGGTTCCTGGCCTGCATCGAGCTTGCGCGAGCGTTTGCCGGCGCTGGCCATCGCGAAACGGCGCTGCGGATGTCCCGTCGCGCTTTTGGCTTGTGGGATGGCGAGCCTGGGTTTATCGATGACCATCTTGCGCTGCTCCGTGCCGATGGTGACGCGGAAGGTATCAGGGCGGCCGGCAAGCGCGCCGGCATGCTGAGCGTCGGACAGCGCGATGTAATGAGTGCGGTACGCTATTTCAATATTCATCATTACGCCTACCAGTCGACCGGCAGAGGTGATCGGTATGAATACGACCATGACATCCTGCGGGCGATCGAGCGTCTTGCTGGGGTCGGGGCGGAAGGACGATTGCCGCAACGCCCGGCTGTTCCGGGGAACAAGATCAGGGTAGCCTATCTGGTCTATGGGGCCAATCACACGAAGTCGGTGCTGGTCAGGCTGATGCTTGACTTCGCTAGCCATCACGACCGGGATCAATTCGAGGTGTTGTTCTTTTCCCCGGATATCGATATTCCCGCCCGCCAGGCGAATGCGGATCTACTGCATTCCGCTGGCGGGAAGTTGATCACGGCCAACTCTCCTGACGATCGCATCTGCCTCGCCGAAACGGCGACCGCGGTTGATCGTTTTGCCCCCGATTTTCTGGTGAGCGTTGCGGCCCTTGCGGATTACCGCCAGTACTATTTGTTTGCCAGGTGTCCGGCGGCGGTGCGGGTCAGCCTATCATACGGGCCGCCGGCGCAGTTCGTGCCGCCGACCACGGATTGGGTAATTACTGCCAGTATTCACACACTCATCGACAGTCCGCAGGATGGTTCCTTGATTCAAATCGAAGCCACCCCGCCTGTGCCCCCGCAGGGCGCGGGAAGCCTGCCGGAGGGCGTATACATACCTGAAGGGGCAGTCGTCATCATGGCGGCCGGCCGGAGCGAGAAGTTTCTCAGCCGTCAATATTGGGAAGCGATACTCGATGTACTGGAAGCATTTCCCAATGCCTGCTTTATCGCCTTCGGGCTGATAGTTCGACCTGATTTTCTGGATGAGCTGCAGGCGACTGCTCCTGGGCGGCGGGTGCAGGTGCTGGGCTGGCTGGAGGATTACCACGATCTGTTGGCACGGGCTGATATCGTGGTCGACACCTACCCGTCGGGGGGCGGACTGACTGTAATGGATAGCATGGTATTCGGCATCCCCGTTCTCGCCTTTGCCAATGATTATCTGAACCCGTTCGACCAGACCAATTGGAATCCTGCCGAAGAAATACTCTGCAATCCCGAGCTTGTTGTTCCGCGTGACGACTTCAAGGTATTTTCCCGTCGCTTGAGCGACTTGATATCCGATCCCGTCTTGCGCAAGCGCCTTGGGGAAGAATGCCGCAGGCACGTCAACGAGACGCGCGGGAATCCGCAGCGAATGGTTCGGCGCGTGGAGTCGGAGTATCTTCGTTTGTGGGAGCAAGCCTGTGTGCGGCGCCGGCTTGAATGGATCGAAACACCCAGGAACTGGGGGCGCCGATTGCTGACGGCGGGTCGCCAGAGCATTCGGGATTGGCGGATGCGCCGTGCGTGGCGTAAATTTAAACAGCAAGCAAAAGACAGATGAAGCCTTCTCTGCTGAGGGCGTTGTATAAAGTATAATTGCATATATTTGGGTGCGGCCGGAGTCGTCGGCAGCATCCGTGAAATGTTTAGACATCAAGGGATAGGCGCGTGAAATCGAAATTGATTCTGGTAACGGGGGGTTTGGGGTTTATCGGCAAGCATTTCGTCAAGAAGTGCCTTGCCGATGGACATTTTGTAACCAACGTAGACGTGGTCAACTACGCTGCGGATCGTTTTGCCAACGAGGAATTCAAGACTCACCCAAATTACCGCCACCTGCAGCAGGACATCGCCGCGCTGGATCACCTTCCGGAAAGCGATTTCCTGGTTAATTTCGCAGCAGAATCCCATGTCGACAATTCGATTGCCGATAATCGAAAATTCTGTCTGTCGAATATCATGGGCATGCAGCGGTTGCTCGAGCTGACGCGGGCAAAGCATGCGACGGGCGCGCCGGTTTTCGTGCAGATCAGCACGGACGAGGTTTACGGGGACATCACCGACGGCAAGCACAAGGAAACGGATCCGTTGCGGCCATCCAATCCCTACTCTGCCACGAAAGCTGCAGCCGACATGCTGCTGCTCGGTTGGGCGCGTACCTACGGCCTTCGCTACAACATTGTCCGGATGACCAACAACTATGGCCCGAACCAGTATCCGGAAAAACTGATCCCAAAGTCAGCTTGGCGGATACGGCGGGGCATGCCGGCGCTGATGCATGGCGACGGCAGTTATTTCCGCTCCTGGCTGCATGTCGAGGATTCTGTCGAGGCCATTCTTACGATGATGGAAAAAGGCGAGCCCAATTCCATCTATAACGTTCACGGCAATTGCGAGTTGAGGAACATAGAGGTTCTCAGGAAACTGGCGGCTGTCCTGGGTGTACCTGAAAGCGAGGCGTTTGTCGCCATACCCAACCGCGTGGGGCAGGACGTTCGATACAGTTTAGACGATTCTAAAATTCAGGCATTGGGCTGGAAACCGAAGAAGAACTTCGACGAGGAACTCAAGAAAATCGCTTTCGAGGATGATTTCAAGCGTTTTCTCTAGGCACACTTGCACATGATGCTTGCTGCCCTTACCGGGAGCGGGTTATGCAAAACACATTTGATTTTTGGGGGTGAAGTAAATGACGAGCAAGAAAACAGAAGATAAAGGCCAGTGGCCGGTTGGGCCGGTGATTTGTTTGCCTGCCCCTTATGAGGATGTCCGTGGAGAAATTCAGACCTTGGTCGATGGTGGTATCCATAGCATCCAGATCATCACATCCAAAGCGGGCACGGTGCGCGCCAATCATTACCATCGGAGCGATTCGCACCATATGTATGTTCTCAAGGGGGCGATGCGGTATTTCCATCGGGTCGTGGGGGATACTTCTGCGCCGACCTGGGTGTATGTCAAGGAAGGCCAGATGGTGTTTACGCCGCCCATGATGGAGCACGCCGTCGAGTTCATCGAGGATTCCGTGTTTCTGAACATTACCGGGAAGCCCCGCGACCAAGGGTCGTACGAGAACGATCTGGTCCGAGTCGACCTCTACAAACCCTTTGCTCCCGTTTAATGCCTTGTTGGTCGATCAGGGGGTGATGATCGACCGATTTGCTTGGCCCATGACCATGCTGCCCTATCACCGCAAACGTACCGAGTGTCGGCTGTGCCGCTCCGATAAGCTCGAATGTGTCGTCAACCTGACGCCGACGCCGCCGGCGAATGCGTTTGTCACAGCGGAGCAAATCAAGACCCCGCAGGTGGCCTATCCTCTGGATGTTTATCGCTGCGGCGCATGCGGTCATCTGCAGTTGCTCGATATCATCGATCCGAAAGAGCTGTTTTCCCATTACGTTTACGTGTCGAGTACTTCTCCGGTCATGGTGGAGTATCTCCGCAAGCAAGCACAGCGGATTATCGAAAGGGCAGGCCTCAACCCCGGCGACCTGGTGGTCGAGTTCGGATCCAATGACGGAACGCTGTTGCGTTTTTTTAAGGAAGCCGGGATGCGTGTGCTCGGTGTGGACCCGGCGGCCAATGTGGTGCCGAGCATGGCCGATGTTCCCACGATCACTGATTTCTTTAATTTCGACGTGGCGCGCCGGATACGTGATGAGCATGGTTCGGCCAAGGTGGTTTGCGCATACAACGTGTGTGCCCATATCGACGACTTGCAAAGTGTGATCGATGGCGTTGGTGCCTTGCTGACCCATGACGGCCAGTTCGTTTTTGAGGTTGGCTATCTCTATGACGTGTATCGCAAGACCTTGTTCGATACCGTCTATCACGAGCATGTCGATTTTCACCACGTCGAACCACTGCAAAAATTCTTTTCTGCCAACGGTATGACTTTGGTACATGCCGAGCAATCCGATATTCAGGGCGGAGCACTGGTCGGCTATGTTGCTTCCGGGGAGCGTCAGCCGAACGACTCTGTTGCCACCCTGATTGGGATGGAACACAGCGCAGGCTTGGACAAGGCTGAAACTTTCCAGCGCTGGGGGCAGGCGATTCGCCGGAAAGGCGATGAACTTTCCATATTGCTGCGGGGCCTGAAGCAGGCTGGAAAATCGATTGCAGCGTATGGCGCCCCGGCGAAGGCAACGACATTGATGTACCACTTCGGCCTTGATACGGCTGTTCTCGACTACATTGTTGACGACAATCCGATCAAGCAGGGCATGTATACCCCAGGGCTTCATGTACCGGTTCTCGCACCTTCAGTACTGTATGAGCGCAAGCCGGACTATGTCTTATTGCTGGCATGGAATTTTGCCGAATCCATCATTGCGCGGCATAGCCACTATGCCGGAGATCGTGGTCGCTTCATTACTCCCTTGCCGAACCTGATCCTGAGCGGGCCGTGACTGCCTTGAGGTTGGGCCTGATTGGCGCCGGCCGATGGGGACGCCGGTACATCCATACCTTGAACGGTATGTCGGACGTTGGGCTTGCCCGGCTGGCGAGCAGGAACTCTGAAAGCCCAGGGCTTGTTCCCGCAGGATGTGTCGTAACACCGAATTGGCGGGAAGTGGCGGGGGACACCTCTCTTGACGGAGTTATTCTCGCAACCCCGCCTGCTTTGCATGCGGAAATGGCTGAGGTTGCCATGGCGGCGGGCGTGCCTGTGTTGGTCGAGAAGCCATTGACCCTTTCCTTGGTGGAAGCGCAGCGGTTGATGTGTCGATCCATGGAAGTGGGTTGCCTGGCCATGGTGGGCCATACCCATTTGTTCTCGGCAGCCTTCCGTGCCTTGAAGGAGCAGGCTGCAGTATTGGGACCTCTGCGAGAGATACGCTCGGCGGGCGGCAATTGGGGACCTTGTCGCTCCGATACGCCGATGCTGTGGGATTGGGCGCCGCACGATATCTCCATGTGCCTGGATTTAGTCGGTGCCGGTCCTGTTGCCGTAGATGCCAGGCAGGTCAGTACGGCAATCCTGCCGGAAGGTGAGGGAGAGGCCGTCGAGATGGAGCTTGGATTTCCGGGAGGAATTCGAGCTGGTATTCGGATAAGTAATATTGACCGCCACAAAACCCGGCGTTTCGAAGCGTACTGCGAAGAGGGGACCCTTGTTTACGATGACCTGTCAGCGGAGAAGCTTTGCATCCTTCCGCACGGTGGAGGCAATCGCTTTCCGGTTCCCATCGATCCTTCGATGCCATTGAGCAACCTCGTGGCTGAGTTTTGCGCCGCGATCAGGGTCGGCCTGATTTCGCACGCTAGCCTTGAACTTGGGCTGCAGGTAATTCAGGTACTCGATCATTGCCAGCAAGCGCTTGATCGGGTCGTGGCCAGCCCTGTTTCCTCCGGGAAGTGCTGAAACATGCGCGTCTCGATTATTACCCCGACGTACAACCGTGCCAGTTTGTTGCCGGAGACGATTGATAGCATTCTTGGCCAGGAGTACCCCAATCTCGAGTACATCGTCCTCGATGATGGATCGACCGACGATACCCCTTCAGTTCTAGCCCGCTATGCCGACCGAATCCATGCTGTCCGCCATGACAACATGGGGGAGACGGCGACGGTCAACAAGGGTTTCTCCATGATTACCGGGGATATCGTCTGCGTCGTCTGTTCCGACGATCCGTTGATGCCTGGCCTGATCAGACATATGGTTGAGGCGTTCGAAAAAAATCCTGAAGCGGTGGCGGCTTACCCGGATTGGGCCGATATCGGACCGCGCAGCGAATTTCTGCGCATGGTTCGCCTGCCTGACTACGATATCCGGAGCATGTTGCTGACTTTGAGTTGGGGGTTGGGTCCCGGTGCGTTCTTCCGCCGCAGCTTGATTGACAAGCTTAGCGGACGCAATCCTTCGCGCGTTTATTGTGGTGACATGGAATTCTGGGCGCGTGCAGCGATGCTGGGCCCGTTGGTGCATATACCAAAGGTGCTGGCGACCCATCGCACCCACACCGGTTCTGCTTCGGTTGGCAAGCGAGGGGGAGGGTTTGCCCGCGAGTGGGTCGGTACATTCAAAGCATTACTTGATCACTCCGAATTGTCGCCCGACATTACATCGAAGAACTCATTTTTGCGTGGACATGTTTATCTCCAAGCATCAAGCCGTTATTGCGGAAGCAATAGAATCCAATCGTTGATTTATCGGTTGGCAGGGATAGCTCATCTTGTCAAAGCGTTTTTGAAGTCAGGGCTTCGCCGCCGGGCTGCTACTGGTATAACGCAAAGGCTTGCCGAACTCATATTCCAAAGCCTGATCGGCTTAACCCGCTGGAAAAACGATCTGATCCCCGGGGCGAGCCTGGGTTTACCCGAGGTCTCCCTCCGTTTCGCCATCTGTACTCGCTTTACACCCCCACTTTGGTCCGGCCAGGCGGTGGTGATAGGTCGTATGATCGAAGGCCTGTCTCCGGAGAAGTATTGCCTGGTGTCCCTGCCCCTCTATCCGGACAAGCAGGATTGCGTCGACTACACGCCTTCCCTTCCTGGAATGCGCTATTTGTTGCCGGCCGAGAGGACGCTGCTGGGCGCGTCGTTTCTACCGTCCAAGGGAAAAGAAGCGTGGCGGCAGATAGGCTTGCTTTACCAGGCCTGGCAGCGGGGCGTCAACATTGCGCGAACCCTTAGGGACGATGCCGCCGACACCATCGTCGGATGCAGCGGCGATCTGCTCGATCTGCCTGCTGCCTGGGTTGCCAGTCGACTATTAGCACGACGGTTCTTCGTGCATTTTTTCGACGACTATACGGAGCAGTGGTGGGCCGATCCCCATTTGCGTGTTTTTGCCGGACGTGTTGAGAGTCGGATTTTAGGGGATGCCGTAAAGATACTGGTTACGAACGAATACATGCAGGCGGAAATCGCCAGCAGGCATGGCAGGAGTTCCGAGATCATCCGGAATCCTTGCCAGCCCGGACAATTGCCAGCGGCGCTTGAGCGATTCCCCGCCGAATCCGGGGAGGTGCGTCTCGTGTTTACCGGGGCTGTGTACCACTTGAACTTCGATATTCTGCGAGCTATTGTCTGTGCCTTGGCCATGGTAGAAGGCGTCACGCACCGTCTGCATATATACACCGCCCAGTCGAAGGAGCAGTTGGAGGCCGAGGGCCTGACAGGGCCCCACGTAGCCATTCATGGCCACGTTACTCCCGAAGAAGCTGCCGACATACAACGCAGCGCCGATATCCTGCTGATCCCATTTTCGTTTCATGAGGACGCCAAGGGGATCATACGTACTGCGGCTACTGCCAAGCTTGCCGATTATCTTGCGGCCGGCCGTCCCATCCTGGCCATTTGCCAGGAGGATTCCTTCCTGGCTTGGTATCTCCGCAAGCGGGAATGCGGTCTGACGGTTTCATCCGGTGAGCCGGCGGTAATCGCCGCGGCAATTCGGGCAATCGGGAAGGACACGGAACTGCGACTCCGCCTCCAGCGCAATGCACGCCGTGTTGTCCGCGAGGAATTTGAACCGGCAGCATCGCAGGCACGATTGGTCGAAGCCTTGAATTTGGTTACGCTTCCACCTTATTTGCGCGGTCCGGCACCTCAGCCGTTCCAGGGGCAGCTCAAGATCGTGCAGGTCTCGGCCATGGATCTGGTCGGTATCCAGGTAAATGGCTTTCTCACGCATAAATGGCTCCAGGAACAAGGTCAAGACTCGCACATGCTCGTATATTCGCGCATGTCAGGCGATCCTTGCGTGCACGAGATTGGCTCTCCGCTGAAGCGGACATTGAATCCACTGGCATTCAGGCTGGAGTCAAAGCTCAACTCCACGGCCATGTTGCCTATCGCCTCGCATCGCCTCGATACTGATCCCTGGGTACGCGAGGCGGATGTCGTGCATCTGCAGTTGCTGCATGCCGCACCATTTTTCAGTCTCTTGGATTTGCCGCGCCTGACTCGACATAAGCGGGTTCTGTTGTCTGTGCATGATATGTTTCTTATGACCGGCCACTGTATCTATTCGATGAGTTGCGAACGCTGGGAAACCGGGTGTGGCCAGTGTCCCGATCTCGGCCTGCCTTTCCCCATTTCCCGGGATACTTCGTCGCGCAACTGGAAGCTTAAGCGCTGGGTATTCGATCGGTCGAACGTGGATATTGTGGTGGGCTCGCCCTGGCAGGAAGTGCGGGTTCGCGCCAGTCCGATTCTGGGCCGCTTTCGCCGGCACATGATTCCCTATGGCGTCGATACGCGGGTTTTCAAGCCTGTCGAAAAGCAGGTGGCGCGTAGGCGTCTTGGCTTGCCGGAGGAGGCTCATGTTATTGCTTTTCGTTCGGCGCCGTTCCACCGGAACTTCAAGGGTACGAATCACATTCTGGAGGCCCTGCGAATCTTCCGGCCGCGTCGTCCGACAGTGCTGTTGACCTTCGAGGGAAAGGGCGGTCTGGATGATCTGCGGGATAAGTATCAGTTCCTTGAACTGGGATGGGTCATCGATAGCGAAAAAATCGCTCTTGGCCTGCAAGCCGCCGACATTTTCCTGATGCCCTCAATTGCAGAGGCTTTTGGCCTGATGGCGATCGAATCCATGGCCTGCGGTACGCCAGCCATTGTTTTTGATGGCACTGCATTGCCAGAAACCATCGGCGGACCGGAATGCGGCGTCATCGTCCCGCAGGGAGATGCCTCCGCCCTCACCAAGGCGATCGAGGACTGTCTCGATCATCCGGAAAAACTCGACCGATACCGTCGCAAGGGTTTGCAACATGCAACGTCAAAGCATGGCTTCGACGACTACGCGCGGCGGTATCTGGATCTTTATCAGGAGTTGGCCAAGGAAAAGCGGCACTGATCATGGGAACCTGTTTTTGGCGGCGACAAGTCTTTGAATACCACCCCTTGGTCGGGTGGTGGCATTTGCCGAACCTCTATGCTCGAGTGCCTCTCGGGCAGACTTACCACCGGTTGATCACCAATTCGGCCGGCATGAGAAGTGAGCGCGAGTACCCAAAGTCGCGCCCGACAGGGCGGAAACGCGTCGTGTTCCTTGGCGATTCCTACACGGCCGGGGATGGTGTCAGCAATGGCGATCGTTTCACCGACCTGCTGGAGCAGCGCTTCCCTCACCTTGATGCCCTGAACTTCGGCCTGAATGGAAGCGGCACAGACCAGCAGTTGCTGATTTATGAGGCCATGGCGGCCGACTACGAAGCCGATGCATACGTGTTGTGCATTTGCATCGAGAACATTGCCCGCAATCTCTACGACTGCTTCCCGAGCTACGATTGGCGCGAGCAGCAGGTTGCATATCGGCCGAAGCCTTATTTCAAGCTTGAGGATGGCGAGCTTACGCTCAGCAATTCTCCGGTACCCAGGGAACGCAGACTGGCAGAGAGCCTCGACGACTGGCGCTATGGGTTCCCCTATATTCCTGGGGATCCCGATCCATATGCGATCTACAATAGCCCTGACAGTGAGCACTGGCGAATCATGAAGGCGATACTTCATCGATTCCTGGCGGCGGTAAAGGGTGCTCCCGTGTTCCTCGTGCCGATGCCCATGTACAACCACTATCTCGGGGAGCATGCCCCGAATTATATGCACCGTTTCCTTGAGTTGGAAAACGCTGCCGATGGGGTTCGCGTCGTTGATCTTCTGCCTGCAATGCAGTCTGTCCCTCTGGAGCGTCGGCAGGGTTTTCGTTTCCCTGACGATCCGCACTACACGGCCGCTGCCCATTCGCTGGTTGCCGATTCGCTGGAGTATCAGTTCGCGCTCCATGCCCCCTCTTTGCTTGACTGAATTCCGGCTGACGCATGACAATTACTCTCGGCATATCCTGTTTTTACCATGATGCCGCCGCGGCCCTAGTGCGCGACGGAGAGATTGTTGCTGCAGCCCAGGAGGAGCGGTTCTCGCGGAGAAAAGGAGATCCATCTTTTCCGGAGAGCGCTATCAATTATTGCCTTGAAGAGGGCCGAATCAAGGTGACTGACGTCGATTCGGTGGTGTTCTATGATCGTCCGGGACTGACTTTCGACCGTATGGTCAAGTCCTTTCTCTCAGTCGCGCCTGGGGGATACCGAGCCTGGCGTGAAGCAATGCCCAGGTGGATGGGAGAAAAATTCCATACCGAGAGAATTATTGCCGCCGGCATCAACGAAAGCGGCATTGGCCGGGAGGCAGCAGCACATATTGGCTACGGCGGCCCTGTGTTATACACACCCCATCACCTTGCCCATGCGGCTGCGGCGTTTTTTCCGTCTCCTTTCGAGCGGGCTGCGGTATTGACCATTGACGGCGTGGGTGAGTGGGCAACCGCATCATGGGGAGTGGGAGAGAACTCGCGTGTCAGCCTATCCCGTGAAATGCGCTTCCCGCATTCCTTGGGGCTGTTGTATTCCGCATTTACTTTCTTCTGTGGCTTCAAGGTCAATTCCGGCGAATACAAGCTGATGGGCCTCGCGCCTTACGGAACGCCCTCTTATGTCGAGACCATAAAGAAGCACATTGCGCAGATCGAGGAGGATGGCGCAGTCACCTTGAACCTCGACTACTTCGATTTTCTGGGTGGACTCAGCATGGTGAACGATCGGTTTGCAGGCTTGTTCGGGGGCGCACGCAGGACGCCTGAATCACGCATTTCACGGCGGGAAATGGATCTGGCTGCTTCGATCCAGGCATTCACGGAGGAAGTCGTGCTCAAAATGGCTCACCATGTTCGCAAAGAGACTGGGGAGAAGTATCTCTGCCTTGCTGGAGGGGTAGCCCTCAACTGCGTGGCCAACGGCAAACTCTATCGAGAGAAACTCTTTGATGACATCTGGATTCAGCCGGCGGCCGGCGACGCGGGTTCGGCGCTTGGAGCAGCATTTGCAGTCCAGCACGGCTACCACCGTCTGCCTCGTCCACCCAAGGATACCCTGGATCGGCAGAAAGGTTCCTATCTGGGCCCGAGCTTTACCGAGCGGGAAGTGGAAGCCTATCTTTTCTCAAAGGGGTGTTCCTATCGAAAGCTGGAACCCTCGGAGCGTGCTGAAACCGTGGCGGAGGCTCTGGCTGCCGGAGCGGTGGCCGGATTCTTCAATGGCCGCATGGAATTCGGTCCCCGTTCGCTTGGCGCACGTTCGATACTGGGTGACCCTCGTAGAGAAGATACGCAGCGCACCATGAACCTGCGCATCAAGTATCGCGAATCTTTTCGGCCTTTCGCCCCGGCGGTGCTGGCTGAGGACGTGGAAACGTACTTCGATTACTCCGGGGTCAGCCCGTACATGCTGATGGTCGCACCGGTGCTTGAGGAGCGATGCATACAGCGTGCTGCCGATTTGTCGGGCGATGATCTATTGGTGGCCGTAAACCAGGTGCGCAGCGATATCCCGGCCGTTACCCATTGGGATTACTCGGCACGAATCCAGACGGTGCATGCTGAAACCAATCCACTCTTTCATGAAGTTATTTTGCGGTTCAAAGCTAAAACCGGGATTAGTGTTGTCGTCAATACTTCTTTCAATGTGAGAGGGGAACCAGTGGTTTGCACGCCGGATGATGCATACCGCTGTTTTATGCGAACGGACATGGATTACCTTTATCTTGAGGGATTTTGGCTCGACAAGCGGGAACAGGCGGCTGGGGAAAAAGATGATTCCTGGATGCAGGAATTCGAACTGGATTGAGATAGCCTGAAGGAAGACTCAATGGGATTGAAACGAAAAATCAAGGTGCTGCTGGGCAAATTGGGAGAAACACCGCGCAGATACTTACTGGGGGCCTTCCTTAGGCTTGTTTATTTTGGGTTGATTACTCCTTATGCCCTGGTTTGGCGATGGATAAGTCGCCAAGGATTGAAGCGCACCCGTGGCAAGTGGACTCCCATAGCCGAGTCTACGGATACCCCCAACCTTTTCAATCGAACGGTCTAGGAAAGGAAAAGATATGCGGCTTGGAGCTTTGCCCGTCCTACGCAGCCTTCCGACTTTGGTGAAACACCAGTTGCGGGCCTCGTTCTTCATTACGGCGCTTGTGTGCTGGTTAGTTCTGGCCTTTTCCTGGCTGGTAGAAAAACGCAGCGAAAGAAATCTCGGATCCGAGATGTACGTAATGTTCTAGCAAACAGAAGCTCGAAGGGTATTTGTTGGAAGGCAGAAAGCCTCCCCTGTTGCGAGTGAGTCGCGCGCGACCGACTCATGAATCGGACAAATGCCTGATGGATTCTTGACTGGAGGATGGCTTCTTGACGGCAAATGTCCTTGGGCAAACAAAAGCCCTTCCGGGAGTTGTATTTTTCTTTGCCAATTTCCTGGCCCTACTCTATGTGGTGCCCTTTGTCAGTCTTGTGATGTTTTTCGGCGTCACGGCTTTTCTTGTAAAGGGGAAAGAGCTAGTCGAGGAAAGAGAGCGAGGCGCCTATCTGGGATTTGCAATTATTGTATTGCTGTCGCTCCTTGTCTTCTATCATTCCGGGGCCGCGATAGTGAGCGCAAAAAGCCCGCTGGGGTGGTACTTGGAGAAGTCCGCGCCATCCCTGCTTGCATTGCTTCGCGCTCCCCATGTCATGAGCAGTATTGGGGTGAGCTACTGTTTCCTACGCGCGATATATGCCTTGCTCCAACCGAAGTTGGATTTGTGGAGTTTCACACGCTATTACTTCTTTTTCCCTACCTTCTTCTCAGGACCGATTCTCCGTCCAGACGAATACTTGCCACAAATCCCAGCGTTCAGGCGCAGTAACATTGCGCCCGCCTTGGCCCGGATAACTTTGGGCGCGATAAAGGTTTTGGTATCGCAACTGATACAGGGTTTTGTTCCCCTGGCCTCAGAGGTCACCATGATAGATCAGATACAAAACCCCACCATCCTCGGCGCTTGGGGCTTTGCATTTGCTGCAGGGGTCTGGCTTTTCCTGAACTTCTCCGGGTTTTCCGATATATGCATAGGGTTTGCAAAACTATTCAATATATCCGTACCAGAGAATTTCAATAATCCTTTTGCTGCCCGGGATATTACTGAATTCTGGCGCCGCTGGCATATGACGCTTGCGGCATGGTTGCGCACTTGCATCTATACTCCGGTAGCCCGCTGGCTTGGCAACAGGCTTGGCCAGCAGCATGTAGCACTTCACATCCTTCCGCCTTTCGTAACCATGATGGTATGCGGCTTGTGGCATGGCGCCATGTCAGGCTACATAGCTTGGGGGGTGTTGCACGGCGCCGGTCTGGTAATGCATCAGGGATGGAAATCGACTGTAGTGCCAAGGCTGCCTGCGAATTTAAAAGAGTCACCTATTTACGGCGCGATGTCATGGCTGACGACTCATGCGTATATTTCGCTCACATGGGTTTTCTTCTTTCCGTCGCCGACACCGTCACTAAAGTTAAGTTTGTTGTATTTGTCCCGCATGTTTGGTTTTGTAACCTATGAGATCGATATGCTGATTACTAACCTCGCCGCGCGCATTCCCTTGTAGGCGCACAGCAGATTTGATATTGGCTCACAACAATGACGACCATTGACAGGGTAAGGAAGGTCATCAATGCATCGGTTGGGACAGATCGCCTTGGCCAGGTGAAATCGACTGATCTGCTTGTGCAGGGCGGTGTAATCAGTTCACTCGAGATCGTCATGATCGGGCTTAGTCTGGAAAAGGAGTTTGCTGTACAGATCCCAAATAGCCAACTGACGGTTGTCAACTTCGCGACATTGGAAACTCTGGCCGCTCTGGTTGACAGAATGTCCGGTGAGGAAAGCGGGCCGACCCAGGTTGTACATCAGGACGGGATGTACAAGTCTTTGCAGGACAGCCTGACAAATTGCTTGCGGCGCCCATTGCTACTGGCGGCGATTGCTATTGCGTGGCTCTTGCTTCTGGACAGGCTGGCCTTGCCATTTATAGTTGAGCGTGGGCCGCTTTCTGGCATGTATAAATCTTTTTCAGATGCGGGTCGCCGACTGTATCAAAGCTCGGGTGGGTGGGCCCCTAATGATCTGTCATTTGCGATCCGACAGCATGAGTTTTCTCGCTCACCGAACAAGACTGGCCCGAACATTTTGTTTTTCGGAGATTCCGGCACTATTGGTTCCTGGGTAAGCGCTGAAGACGCGCCACCGGCGCAGACGGAAAACCGGGTGAAGCAAATTCACCCGGGAGCGCGAGTCTACAATGTCGCGTTCTTCATGCGCTCTTTTATCAAGGATGTGATGCTACTGGAGGCAATACTGGAGTCGAGTGGAGACCCCCCGCCTGTCGATGCCGTTGTGCTTACTTTAAGCGATGCGTACTTCGATACAAAATTTCAAAGACATCTTATCGACGCCATGCCTTACTTTTCACTTAATAGAAAATTGCTGAACCGCTTTCGTGATCGGATAAATCCCAAGGATAAGAAGCCATATCAGAATTTCCATAAATATCTGACAAAGGCGAATAATAAATTTAGGGGGAGCATAGAAGAGCAAGTTCTCGAAAGAACATCAATATATAAATATAAAACATTCTTCACTTTTCTAACTCTACATGGGAGGAATCCCCAAAAATACTGGCGCGATGAGTACAGTATTGGCAAGAATCAGCTGTTCCCCAAAAGATCCGCGAAACCGCCATCGGATTTCCAGCTTCATGACGCAGGTCTGACAGAGGAAACCATCGATAGAGATTTGATTGCCATTGCAAACGATGTGCTGGACTTCCTGATTTCTAAAAATATCAAGATTTACTTGTTCCTGCGGCCTTATGCACCGCTTGAATGGCGGAACCACCCCTTTCCCGTTGGTCCGATAAGCATTGAAAGTCTGATTCACCAGCAAGGCTGGGATAAGAAATCCACCGTCATCGATTTGCGGTGGTCACTATACGGCGATCAATTCAGCGATTCACTTTCGCATTACACTCCTAATGGAAGCCGCATTCTTGGAGATGCTATTGGTGCGGCTATCGGTAGCACGCTGAAGAGTGTGCCCAGACAATGAAACACGTGAATACAATTCCGGGAAGGATATTCCAGCACGTGCAGGCGAGGCCAGAAAGGCAGGCCATTTTCTTCCGAGACTTGAATCAGGAGGATGGGCTTGGCGATATATCGCTTACCTATGGCGAGTTATGGGCACAGGCATCGGGGCTGGCAGCCCATCTGGAATTTCTACGGCCTACGGATCATGTGATCATAGTCATGCCACTGTGCCCACGATTGTTAGTGGCACATTTATCTGTTCTTTTCCGCGGTGCTGTCGCATCAATCTTCACGCACCCTTCAGAGAAAATCGCCAGCAGAGCTTATGCTGGAAAACTGCACCACGCTGTCTCCATATTTTATCCCCGCGCGGTGATCACAACAGAGACCTTCCTTGACGAGGTACGTTCCGCCACGATTGAAAATAAGGTTGACATTGTTTTGTTTCCAGACTACCCGCTGGATGGCGATGGTTATTTTGAGCAATGGAAATTGGAATCGCCGGACACGACGGCTATTGTCCAGTATTCGTCGGGTAGCACGGGGATGCAGAAAGCAATCGCGCTTACACACTCGATGGTGATTGGTCAATGCGAAAGTTACGCGCGCGCGATTTCGCTTGCTCCGGACAACGATGTGATCTGTAGTTGGCTACCTCTTTATCATGACATGGGACTGTTTAGCTCATGGCTGATGCCCGTACTTCATGGCGCGACGGTTGCATATATCGACCCGTTCCTCTGGGTGAAGCGGCCTCAATCGTTGTTTCAGTTGATTACCGATGTCAAGGGAACGCTTTGCTGGCTACCCAATTTCTCGTACAACTTGTTGGCCCAAAGAGTGAGTGGTGATTTGCTGGAGGGTATTGACCTTTCATCAATGCGCGGTTTCGTCGATTGCTCTGAGCCAGTGAGCTCTACCTCTCTCGAAACCTTTTATCGTGCCTTCTCTGAAATTGGGGTGCGCCGCTCGGCCCTATGGACGTGCTATGCCATGGCTGAAAATTCCTTTGCGGTTTCTTCCGCGACAGGAGACTCCGCACTACATGAAACAATTAGAGTGGATCCACTTGCACTTAGCGAAGGCATAGTAAGAATTTGTGAGGACAACAACGGGGTGGCTGTTGTTTCCTGTGGCCGTCCGATCGATGGTACAGAGGTTGCTGTCCTTGATATGGACACAGGGGAACCCGCTGACGGGATAGTGGGAGAACTGGCGCTCAAGAGTGCCTATATGCTTGAAAATTACTACAAGAACGAAGAAGCAACCGCTGCAGCTATCGACTCCAAAGGGTGGTATCACACAGGTGATCTTGGTTTTATCAATAATGGGAATATTTATATCACGGGAAGAAAAAAGGATCTTCTAATTATTGGAGGAAGAAATTTCTACCCTCAAGATATTGAACGGATCTGTGATGGCTTCGATGGCAGCATACCCGGCAGGTCTGTGGCATTGGGGATGAACGATGAAAGAATGGGAACTGAGCAGGCGATTCTAATAATTGAGTCGCGGTTAAATGATGAGAGCGCAAATGCGAAATTGGCAGTCAATATACGCAAAGCTGTATTCGATGAACTCGATTGCCCGCTGGCCGATGTGCGCGTTGTCCCATATATGTGGCTGCTGAAAACCTCTTCAGGAAAAATTGCACGGCAGCCTAATATGGAGAAGTATCGAACTGAATTTGTTAAAGGCGCCGTGATCGAAGTCTCGCTGGCGCAAGGAATTCAGCATCCAATAAGCTGGATTGCGATGTTAGGGTGGTCATTGATTATTGCAACTTCAATATACGCATCCACTATTTTGTTTGGTCTCGGAACCAATCAGAGTTGGAACATCTACATGCGGTTCTGATTTGGCTATGAATGTGATGACGGCTTGTCCGGTGGTTAGTGTAATTCTCCCGACTTATAACCGTGCGGCATTTCTGGCTGCTGCGGTAGATAGCGTTTTAACTCAGACATTTCAAAATTTCGAGCTGATCGTGGTGGACGACGGATCTACTGATGCTACTCCGGATGTTGTGCAGGCCTATTCCGATCAGCGGCTCGTATATTTGAGGCAGAATAATTACGGTCGATCAGCTGCTCGCAATAAGGCAATAGGCCATGCAAGAGGAAGCCTCATTGCCTTTCTCGACTCTGATGATGAATATCTCCCTGGCAAGCTGGAGATGCAGGTCGCATTCATGCGGGAGCACCCAGAAATTGGCATGGTCTATACGTCTGCGATATGCATCGACAAAGATGGAAACTCGATCGCATATTCATATTCAGCCTCGGCCAAGGGCTCAATATATAAACAGGTAGCGTTTTTTGTTCCCATTACCATTACGCTGCCAACCGTGATGGTGCGAAGGGAGGTTCTAGAGGGGACAGGATTATTCGACCAGGAAATGAGTCGTTTCGAAGACACTGATTTGTGGAGACGAATCGCTAAGCACTACCTGGTGGGCGCCATTACAACTCCAACATGTCGTTTGCGTACCCACGACGACAATGCCTTGGTTGCCCAGGATGCAGAAGGGATTGTCGAGGCCATTGATTACTACGTGTGCAAGGTGCTAAGGGAGGATGACGATATGGATCCCGGTTTCCTCAAAAGGGGAGCCGCGGGCCTGTATGCATACTATGGGCGGGCCTTGCTAAGAGTGAGAGGGAAACGGGCATATGGGTTACGCTTGTTTGGGAAAGCAATTACTTACAGCCCGGCAGAAATGCCCTCGATATTTTATGGCTGGACTAAAGCATGGCTCCAGTCTCGCTCTATACGAAAAAGTTTAGCGCGGAGGCGAGACTAAGGTGATCTCCTCAGTCAAGGTAAGTATTGTTATTCCCGTCTATAACGGTGCCGATTTTGTAAATGATGCAATTAATAGCGCTTTGAGTCAAACCTACAAAAATATCGAGATCCTCGTTGTCAATGATGGATCAACGGATGGCGGCGCGACTGAGGAAGTGACAAGGAAATATGGCAACCGGATCCGGTACTTTTTCCAGCCGAATGGTGGTGTAGCTTCCGCCCTCAATCTGGCAATCTCAGAAATGAAGGGAGAATATTTCTCCTGGTTAAGTCACGACGATCTGTATCAACCCGAGAAAGTCGAAGCCCAAGTGGAAGCCCTGTCGAGGCTGGGTGTACAGAAGTCTGTTTCGTATTGCGATTATTCTGTGTTCGGAACAGATCCAATCAAGGCGATTCCGGTTGACTTGGAGGCGGGTGCCCCCGAAGAATTTCGTTATTGGCTGACGACGAGGAATGCGTTGCACGGGTGCACCTTGCTGATCCCAAGAATCGCGTTTGACGAATGTGGTGGATTTGATCAGAGTCTTTTGGCGACACAGGATTATGATTTGTGGTTTCGAATGGCGGAACATTACCAGTTTCTCCATTTGCCTCGTAACCTCGTGCTGGCGCGTAGCCATCCGAATCAGGACAGTAGAAGCAAGGCCGCCTTGGCTAAGGAGGAATGCAATCGCCTGCTTGCCAGATTCGCCCGTGAATTAAGGGAGAGTGAAATACTGGGGACTGCTCCCCCTGAGGCATTGCCATCAAGACTGGCAGGGATATCGGCAAGCATGTTTAGGCGTCGTTTTTTTCGTGCCGGTTATGACACGATTCTGCTTGCTATAGTTACTCTTCGGCCCAGAGGATGGTACGCCATACTTACTTATATGTTTTTATGGCCGCCTAGGGCGGTTAGTTCAATGTTGGTACTTATACTTAAGGCCTTATTTCGGATTGTGAAGCGATGAAAGGGATGCTCAAAGGGCTGGCGCGCAAACTGTTTGCAAAGTATGGGCCACTTGACGGACTTGAAGCCAAATCGAGATTCACTAGAATCTACCTGGGCGGACGCTTTAGGGGGGGGGAGTCGAAATCCGGTGCCGGGTCGAATCTCCAGGAAACAGAAGTGGTGCGGCGAGAACTTCCTGCTCTGGTGCAGCGTCTCGGTGTGAAAACCTTTCTTGATGCTCCGTGCGGTGATTGGTATTGGATGCGTACTGTAAGACTGAGCGTAGACCATTACATCGGGATTGACATCGTTGAGGAACTGATCGAACAGAACACTGCTGCATATAGTGGCCAGGGGATTAAGTTTCGCTGCCTTGATTTGGCAACCGATCCACTACCGAAAGCTGACCTGATATTTTCAAGAGACTGTCTAGTGCATCTGAAATATTCAGATGCCCTGAGCGTGTTGAAGAATTTCCGTAGATCGGGGGCTACTTACCTGCTCACAACGTCTTTCTCAGATAAAAAAGCTAACTTGGAATTAGCAGGCACAGCAAGTTTCTGGCGACCATTGAATTTGGAGTTGCCGCCGTTCAACTTCCCCCCCCCATTGCTATATCTCAACGAAAACTGCCGTGAAGAAAATGGTAAATATTCGGATAAATGCCTTGGCTTGTGGACTTTGCAAGACATCACTCATTTGGCTTAGGGCGATGTCCCGTCTGTAGTTGAAGGTTGAAGGCGGCGGTTTCCTGGTAAATCCGAGAGAATCGGGTTTGCCAACCATGGAAACTCAAGGAAAGGAAACCGCCATGCAGGATCGTAAGGGAAAGAAGGTCGGCAAGAAAGGGGCGCTGAAGGTTGTGGCGCGACAGGACGAGGAGGCGCTGCGGGCCTGCTTCAGGGAAGGCGGACAGCACCTGCTGCCGCTGCTGGAGCTGGTTCGGGATGCCAAGGCGAGCGTGGATGAACTGATGATGGGCGCGGCGCGCCAATTCATCGAACAACTGCTGGTCATCTCGGCGCAGGAAGTGGTTGGGGCGAAGCATCCAGGCAAAAAGAGCGGTGACGTGCGCTGGCACGGCAAACAGCCGGGCCGCATCGTGCTTGCCGAGAGGAAGCTCGCCATCGCGCGCCCGCGCCTGCGCAGCCGGGAAGACGGCGAGATGATGGTGCCGGCCTATGCCCGGTTTGCCGAACACGCCGATCTGGGCAGCCGCGTCCACGACATTCTCGTGACCGGCGTCTCCACGCGCAAATACGGCCGCGTGCTGCCGGCGATGGCGGGCACGGTGGGCATTGCCAAGAGTTCGGTGTCGCGGGAGTTTGTCGCGCAAAGCCGTAAAGTTCTGGCCGCCTTGGCCGCCCGCCGCTGGGACGGCGTGGACATCCTTGCCGTCTATCTCGACGGCATCGTCGTGGCGAACCACCACATCCTGGCCGCTGTCGGTGTCGATGCCCAGGGCGAGAAGCACCTTCTGGGACTCGCCTCGGGTTCCAGCGAGAACAAGCGGGTGGCCAAGGATCTGCTCACGCACCTGGTCGAGCACGGGCTGAGCCCGGAACGGACACGTCTGTTCGTCATCGACGGTTCGAAGGCGTTGAGAAGCGCCGTCGAGGAAGTATTCGGCGATTGCGCCCAGGTTCAGCGCTGCCGCACCCACAAGGTTCGCAACGTTACCGAGCGGCTGCCCAAGGCGCTGGCCGCGCAGGTGAAGAGCGTCATGCGGGCCGCCTACCAGCTGTCGGCCAAGGAAGGCATGGCGAAGCTCAGGCAGCAGGCTTCCTGGCTCAAGGCCGAGCACCCGGACGCGGCGGCGAGCTTGCTCGAAGGGCTGGAGGAAATCTTCACGGTCAATCGGCTCGGGCTCACGCCGGCGCTCACGCGCTGCCTGGCGACGACGAATCTGATCGAGAACCCGAACGGCACCGTGCGGCGCGTGAGCAGTCGCGTGTGCCGCTATCGGGATGCCGAGATGGCATTGCGCTGGACGGCCAGCGGCTTCCTGGAGGCCGAGAAGAACTTCCGGCGACTGCAGGGACATCGCGACTTGTGGGTGCTGGCGGTCGCTCTCGGACGCCATGTCGAGAACCCCGTCAATGCCAACAGCAAGGTCGCGTAGCGTATGATTCACGTTCAACCGCCGCTTAAACCTTCAACTGAGGTTGGAACGCCGCCTGGCTTAGCGAATCAACAGACACGAAACAAGTCAGTTGAATCTGCTACGGAATTTTTTGGATTCCAAAGTGAATATTCTGATCGTTACACAGTATTTTTGGCCGGAGAATTTCCGAATCAACGAACTGGCTGAGGCCATGAGTGTTGAGGCGAACATAACCGTATTAACTGGGAAACCGAATTACCCTGAAGGTAGAGTTTTTTCGGGATACTTGGCTTGGGGTGTTCAGCGTGAGGAGAGAGGCAATATCGAAATCATCAGGATTCCGATGTTTCCAAGAGGATCTGGGTCGTCATTTCGACTAATTCTTAATTATCTTTCGTTTATCCTGTCCGGTTGTTTGATGGGACCCATATTACTGCGCAAAGAAAATTTTGACATGATATTCGTATATGCACCATCCCCTCTGTTACAGGCATTCCCGGCAATCTTGATTGCCTGGCTCAAGCGAACGCCACTTGCCCTATGGGTTCAAGACTTATGGCCCGACAGCCTTGAAGCTACTGGTTTCGTGCGAAACAGATTCATTTTGCGTTTGGTACGAAGCACCGTAAAGTTCATCTACCGAAAGAGCGACCTGGTCCTGGTTCAATCCACAGCCTTTGTTGAACCAGTGGTGGAATTGGGCGCCGATCCAAGGAAAACTTGCTATTTCCCCAATCCGACTGAAGCTAGGTTTGAAGATCCAGTCAAGGAGAGCAGTGCTGTAATCGCCAGACTTATAGAGAAGATGGGGCAAAAATTTTCTGTTGTATATGCTGGAAATGTCGGAACCGCACAATCCATTGTGACGATCGTTGAGGCTGCCGAGAGGTTGGCAAGATACAGGGAAATTCAATTCTTTATTATCGGGGGCGGCAGCAGAATGGCTTGGCTTCTGGATGAAATTGCCAGAAGGAGCCTGAAGAATATTAGCGTAATCGATCGGCTACCTGCCGATGAGATGCCGAACGTATTGTCGTCCGCATCCGCCTTGCTCGTAACACTCAAAAATGAACCAATTTTCAATCGCACAATACCTAGCAAAGTTCAAACTTTCCTTGCAGCAGGTAGGCCGATAATCGCCTCCATGAATGGGGAGGGCGCACGGATTATTACCGAGGCACAAGCAGGAATATCGTTACCGGCGGAGGAGCCAATTTCATTGGCCAAGGCAATACGGGATATCAGCCTGCTTACGGAGGTGGAGCGTTGCCGCCTAGGGGGAAATGGGCGCCAGTATGCGAAAAATCATTTCGATTCGCGGAAGCTGGCTGACGATTTATTGGGGCGTTTTGAATCGCTTCGTGGCAGTTGGGGAAAGCAATTATGAACATACTGGTGCTGGGCGTTTCTGGGATGTTGGGGAATGCCATGTTCCGTTTTTTATCAGAACAACAGGTATTGAACGTCTTTGGAACGGCGCGCTCGTCCTCTACCCTAAAACATTTTCCTGCCAAGCTCGCTAAACGGATTATGGCGGGAATTGATGTTGAAAATCAGGATATCTTGATGCAGGTCTTTGTGGAAGTTCGGCCAGCGGTTGTAGTGAATTGCGTTGGACTAATTAAGCAATTGGCCGATTCAGATAATCCACTGATGGCGCTACCAATTAATGCAGTGCTACCGCACCGCTTGGCAAGACTGTGTGAGCTTGTGGGTGCTCGACTGGTTCATATTAGTACCGACTGCGTTTATTCTGGGAAAAAGGGGAATTATCTAGAATCTGATATCTCAGATGCCGAGGATTTATATGGGCGCTCAAAATTTCTCGGAGAAGTGAACTACAAGCATGCCATTACCTTGCGTACGTCGATTATCGGGCACGAACTGGCGTCAGCTCATGGACTTGTGGGATGGTTTCTAGCCCAGGAGGGACAAGCTAAAGGTTACACGCATGCAATCTTTTCTGGATTGCCAACTGTTGAGCTGGCTCGGATCGTATTTGATGTCGTCTTTCCTCGTCCGGCTCTGTGTGGCGTTTTCCATGTAGCCTCGACACCTATTGCAAAATACGATTTGTTTAAATTGGTGGCCAAAGTTTATGGGAAGAACATTGAGATTCTCCCAGATCAGGCGGTGGTAATCGATCGCTCGTTAGACGCCACTCGCTTCCGTAACGCAACCGGTTATACAGCTCCGCCTTGGCCAGAGTTGGTCAGCAAGATGTACGAATTCAGGTAATATTGATATTTCCTTAAATCATGACAACCTTTGAGCATCTGAAGCGTTGTATCTCCAAGAGTGCTATTGGAGAATATTGTCATGGTGAAAAAACGGTCGAGCGAAACAACGAAGAAGCGATTGAAGGCAGGCCGGATGCTGCTCGCGGGCAAAGGCTGCGCAGACGTAGCCAAGGCAGTGGGCGCGGCACGGCAAACGGTATATACGTGGAAAGGGTTGCTTG
>Ga0138256_10000873_pt1 | contig 32680 bp, 34 predicted proteins | sample KNB2016incub_MG_FD_105486 | JGI IMG/M metagenome (GOLD analysis project Ga0138256, IMG submission 105486) | Active sludge microbial communities from wastewater in Klosterneuburg, Austria - KNB2014incub_MG | ecosystem: Engineered > WWTP > Activated sludge > Unclassified | place: Austria... | reverse complement strand
AATCGCCGTGATTAAACCTTTTTGGTACGCGGAAGTCGCGGAAAACACGGAGAAAGAATGGGACTTAAAGGTTTTTCCGTGAAACTTGTACTGAGCCTGTCGAAGTATCCGCGTAATCCGTGTGCCAGAATCACGGCAACTCTCAGAGAGCCAACATTATACGGCCGAACAAGCAACCCTCCAATGCTATACTCTGCCTGATGCTTATCCAACTCATCCTCATCTTCCTCGCCGCGATAGCCGCCGGCGCGGTCAATGCCCTTGCGGGCGGCGGGACGTTGATCACATTTCCCATGCTCGTGTTTTTGGGAATCCCGCCGGTCACTGCCAGTGTGACGAACACCGTCGCGCTCTGTCCTGGCTACTTCGGCGGGACACTCGCCCAGCGCGACGATCTGCGCGGGCAGGGGAGGCGTCTGTGGCTGGTCTTGCCTGCCGGTATCGTGGGCGGCGTACTGGGCGGATTTCTTCTGTTGCAGACCGGCGAAAAATTATTCAGCGACCTCGTTCCTTTTTTGATCCTGCTGGCATCGGGCTTGCTTGCTGTTCAAGACCCGATCCGGGCATGGCTCACGCGTCGGTTGGGCGAATCGCATGGCTCGCTCGAATCGTTCACGTGGATCCCGGTTGGGCTGGCATCTGTCTACGGCGGATATTTCGGCGCGGGGCTGGGGGTGATGCTCCTTTCCGCGCTGGGGCTGACGGTCAACGATTCGCTCACGCGGCTGAACGCGTTGAAGCAGGCGGTGTCGTTTATTGTCAACGTGGCCGCGGCGGTCTTCTTCCTGTTTTCGGGAAAAGTCGAATGGACTGTAGCAGTCGTCATGGCAGTTGGAGCGCTCGTCGGCGGTCTGCTCGGCGGCAAACTCGCGGGCAGAGTCAAACCCTCCGCATTACGCTGGACAGTCGTCATCATCGGCATATTCATTTCCATCATTTACTTTTTTCGAAGCTAGACCTCCATCTCCCACAACACTGCTGACTGCTGACTGCTTACTGCTTACTGCTTACTGCTTACTGCTGACTGCTTACTGCTTACTGATCACTATTCATCCATCACGATTCGCTTATCACTTTTTCATCATTCCTGTTTTATAATCCCGCCACAAATTCCAAAGGAGTCTCCGTGCGAAAATTTTTATTCATTCTGTTGCTTGCCAGCATCCTGCTCACTGCCTGCGCTTCCTCCGCATCCGACGCGCCTGCGAAAGCGGTTGAAGATTACCTGAACGCGCTCGTTGCTAAAGACGCGGGACGACTCCCCACGCTCGTGTGTGGCGATTGGGAGGAGGACGCGCTCATCGAACTCGACTCGCTGCAAGCGGTCAATGCGCGGCTGGATTCGGTCTCGTGTTCGCAAAACGGCGCCGACGGCAACTTCGCCCTCGTGGATTGCACCGGCAGTATTGTGCTCACCTACAATAATGAAGACCAAAACCTTGACCTCTCGCTCGTCACCTATCAAGTCGTGGAAGAAAGCGGCGCGTGGCTGGTTTGCGGCAAGCAATAGACGCAAGAACATCCCGCAGGATTCTGCGCAGATCATGATCCGACCATTCAACCTGCGGAACGATTTTTCTTTATGGGACTGACACAAATCGGCGCTTCGATCCTGACTGCATTGCTGGTCGGCATGTGGACGCGCGGCGCGGCGCGTGGAATTTTTCTCCTCGCCCTCAGCGCGCTCGCCGTCTTTTGGTTCCAGCCTGCCATTCCTCTCCGCTCGTTCGATTTCTGGATCCCCTCGCTTTCGATTCTTCTTGTTGTGCTTGTTTGGTTCATCACCTCCAATGCCGGCGCGTGGAGGTCGCATCAAAACCTCATCGGGCTTGCCGTTATCATCGGGGTTGTCACGCTCGTTGACCTCACGCGCTACATTTTCCCCGACCCGATCCTCACTACAACAACCCCTCCAAGATTAATCGTCGTCATTGGTTTTTTTGCGCTCGCCACGTTCGTCGTTGCAACCTCCACAATCCTCTCGCGCCGCCTTGCCTTTGCGTTGACCTTTGCCATCCTCCTGCTCGTTGCAATTCTCGTAATTCTCAAATCCCCAATCCTCTCTTTACAACTCAGCATCCTCTTCCGCGCGCTGACAAACCGCCCTCTCGACACTGCCTCCGCGTTAGACTTGCGCTGGCTCGGATTTTCGTACATTTCTTTTCGTCTTATCCATGTTCTTCGCGACAAACAAACGGGACAGCTGCCTGAACTATCCCTGCCCGAGTTTGCAACGTACGTTGTTTTCTTCCCGTCGCTCTCCGCCGGTCCCATCGACCGCGCCGAGCGTTTTGCGGGAGATTTACGAAAAGAATTTATTCTCACGCAAGATGAAACTTTGCTCGCGGGTCAACGCATCCTCATCGGACTGTTCAAAAAATTCGTCATTGCCGACACGCTGGCATTGATGGCTCTCAACGACGCGCTCGCGACGCAAGTTCACGCCACAGGCTGGATGTGGTTCCACCTCTACGCCTACGCCTTCCAAATCTACTTTGATTTCAGCGGCTACACCGACATCGCCATCGGCATCGCGCGTCTCGCCGGCATTAAACTCCCGGAGAATTTCACCTCGCCGTATGCCAAACCCAATCTCGCGCAATTCTGGAACTCGTGGCACATTACATTGACGCAATGGATCCGCGCCTACTTTTTCAACCCGTTCAACCGCTGGATTCGCGGCTACAAATCCCTGCCCGCGTGGACGATGCTCCTCGCCGGTCAACTCGCCACCATGCTCCTCATCGGCTTGTGGCATGGCGTGACTGTCAACTTTATCCTCTGGGGCGCCTGGCACGGAGTCGGACTCTTCCTCCAAAACCGCTGGAGCAATTTCGCAAAGACTCGCTTCACGGTTACGAACCCGAGCCTGCAAACAGCAATGCATATCGGCGGCCTTTTGCTCACCTTCCACTTCGTCGCACTCGGCTGGGTCTTCTTCGCCTTGAGTTCGCCCGCGTTATCATTTGATGCGCTGATGAAATTGTTCGACATTCGATAACGACGATGGAGGCTGGACCGTGGTCTATCGTCCATCGTCCATCGTCTATCATCACCTGACAGACATTATGAATCCTCATACATCTATTCGCCTCTTCCCTCTCCTCCTCAAAGCAACCCTGCTCTTCGTGTTGCTCAATTTCGCGTTCATCCTCGCCAGCGGATTCCCAATCGGAAAACTCTCGCTCTACAACAAGGTCTTTCCCGGGCGCGAGCGTTTCCCCTTTGGCGAAAACCAGCGCGGCTACAACCTCAGCCTCTTCAACCTCGACGCCATGTTCGCCGCGCACGCGCTAGTCGGCGCGCCCAAAGCCGACGATGAACTGCGCGTCCTCCTCATCGGCGACTCGTCGGTGTGGGGCACGTTACTCACGCCCGAACAAAACCTCGCCGGGCAATTAAACTCGCAGTCCATTACCGCCTGCGGAAAAACCGTCCGCGCCTATAACCTCGGCTACCCATACATCTCGCTGTTACAAGAGTTGATGATCCTCGACAAGGCATTGCAATACCAGCCCGACATGATCGTCTGGCTCACCACGCTGGAGTCGTTCCCGCGCGACAAACAACTCACCGCGCCGCTCGTCGCCAACAGCCCCGAACGCGTAAAAGAATTAATTACCAAATACCGATTACCTCTCGACCCCAATGACCCGGCGGTGAACCATCCCACCGCGCGGGATCAAACGCTTATCAACCGCCGCAAAGAGATCGCCGATCTCATCCGCTTGCAGGTCTATGGCGCCATGTGGGCATCCACCGGCGTAGATCAGTTCTATCCCGAAACGTATGAACCCGCCCAACTCGATTACGAAAAGAACGATGAGTTTCACGGCATCAAACCCGCCGAAACATTGCAAGGAAAACTTTCGTTAGACATCCTCGACGCCGGCATGAACGCCGCCGGCGCGCCGACCCTTCTCGTCAACGAACCGATCCTCGTCAGCAACGGCGTCAACTCAGACATCCGCTATAATTTTTTCTACCCGCGCTGGGCGTTCGACGAATACCGCGCCGCGCTCGCTGAACACGCCTCCGCGCAAGGCTATCCCTACCTCGACTTGTGGAACCTCGTTCCGATGACCGAGTTCACCAATAGCGGCGTGCACCTCACGCCCTTCGGCGAATCCCTGCTTGCCGAACAGGTCGGCGCATCCATTCAAAATCTTTGCAAATAGGAATCAATGACACACAAACTATTTTTCATCCTGTTGACCGCTTCGCTCCTCGCCGCATGTTCGTCCGGCAGAGGGACTCCCACTGAAAGCTTTCCCGTGACGGACGCGCCGCTTCAAACCTCCAGTGAAGTTGCTCCCACGTTACCGGCTTCTGCCGCCTCCCCGGCGATTCCCGCCTCCACTGCCACGCCCAAGCCTCCCCTTGAGAAAGACGCGTTCATGCGTATGCCGGTCATCCCGCTGGGAGTCAGCGATGCCATGCGCGAAGTCTATCTGCGCGGAATCGAAAACGGCAACGACCCGGCCCGCTTCGCCATCATCGGCGATTGTCAAAATGTGTCGTCGTATTTCCTCTCGGCGTTCGATAACCCGAACGACTACAGCCTCGGGAGCGAGTACGCCTATCTCCAGCCGACGATCGAGTATTACCAGGGTTCATTCTCGCGCCTCAGCCTCGCGGTGAAGGGAGGCTTCAATGCCGCGGCTGTCATTTCACCGTTACGCGCCGACCCCAAGTTGTGCAACGCCGGTGAATCCCCGCTCGATTGCGAGCTGCGGGCGTGGAAACCCTCCATCGTGTTTGTGAGCATGGAAACATGGTGGTCGCAAAAACCCGCCGAGGAATACGACAAGTACATGCGCAAAGTGTTGGACCGCATCATCGAGTTTGGCGCGGTGCCGATCATCGCCACCAAAGCCGATAACCTTGAGGGCGATCACGCCATCAACAATGCCATCGCGCAACTGGCATACGAATACGAAATCCCCATGTGGAATTTTTGGGCGGCGGTTCAGCCTCTGCCCGACCAGGGACTGAGCGACGACCGCTTCCACCTCACCTTTGCGCGAAACTTCTTCGACGACCCGAAGCGCATGGAAAACGCCTGGCCCTGGCGCAACCTCACCGCTTTGCAATCGCTCGACGCCGCGCACAACGCGTTGGAGGATAAGTAATTGCATGGATGCGCGACAACGTTCACGTTGCTTTGTGCCGCAAGATTTATCTTGCGATTCGCTTATGAGTCCTCTTGCGCAAGTCGAAAAATTCGAGCCACCTACAAGCGGACGTTAGAAACTGTTTCTTAACTTCTTCTTTTCGACACGGACGCCGCGGATTTCACTGATTTTCACGGAAAGGAGCTTTAAAAAATTGTCTGTTTCCGTGTGCTCCGTGAGATCCGTGTACAAAAGAACCAGGCTTCAGACTTAAGAAACACTCTCTTAGACGCATTTAACGCGTTTTTGCAAGAGGTTTATTTTTGCGATCGGCAATCGCAAAGTGAACTTTGCGGTACCGCGCGCCATGAAAAGCCGTTTAAACCCGTATGATATAATCTCGAAAACAAAAAAATTTCCACTGAACAGTGGGTTGAAACAGCAAGGAGTACGACATGTCCGGTCATTCCAAGTGGTCCACCATCAAACGCAAAAAAGGCGCGGCGGATGCGAAACGCGGCGCGATCTTTACGCGCCTCGCTAGAGAAATTTCCATCGCGGCGCGCGAAGGCGGCGACCCCGATTCCAACTTCCGCCTCAGGCTCGCGGTGGATAAAGCTCGCGCTGAAAATATGCCCAAAGATAATATCGAACGCGCCATCAAAAAAGGTTCGGGCGAAGATAAAGACAGCGCCGTATTTGAAGAGGTCACCTTCGAAGGCTACGGTCCGCATGGCTCGGCGTTGATGGTCACTTGCGTTACCGATAATCGCAATCGCACCGTCCCCGATATGCGCCACGCTTTTAGCAAATCGGGCGGCAACATGGCGGAGCCCGGCGCGGTCGGCTGGCAATTTGATCGCAAATCGTATTTCGCATTTCCCGCCAGTCAGTTATCCTTTGACAAAGCCTTCGAGTTGGCGGTCAACGCGGGCGCAGATGATGTGATTGACGGCGGCGATACGCTCGAAATTTACGCGCCCGTCGAAGCCTTTAAAACCATCGCCGACGCATTGCATCAAGCCAAAGTCAAGCCCGACGAATCGGGCTTACGCATGGTTGCTAAACAGGAAGTGGAACTCGATGTGCAAGCCACATTAAAGTTTATGAAGATGGTCGAGACCATCGAGGAACTCGACGACGTGCAGGATGTTTTCCACAACGTCAAAATTTCAGATGAGGCATTAGCGGCTCTTGAGACTGCTTAATTTTTTGAACCGCGAAGCCCGCTAAGAACGCAAAGATTTAAAGAATTTCTTTGCGGACTTTGCGCTCTTCGCGGTTAATTTTTTTATATGACTCTCGCTCTCGGAATTGACCCCGGCACCGCCACAACAGGATACGGACTCGTGCGCCTCCTGCCCGACGGGGAACTGGTCGCAGTTTCCTTCGGCATTATCTCGACCCCAAAAGACGCAACCCCGTCCGCGCGGCTGGAGATGCTCTACAATGATCTGCGGAAACTCCTCAAACAACATAAGCCCGATACATCCGCTGTTGAAAAGTTATTCTTCGCGCGCAACGTGACCACAGGCATCGCCGTCGGTCAGGCGCGCGGAGTTGTATTACTCGCGCTACAACAAGCGGGACTCGAAATTTTTGAATATACCCCCAAAGAAGTAAAAAACGCTGTGGCTGGTTATGGCTCCGCTGAAAAGCGACAAGTGCAAGAAATGGTGCGCGCGTTACTGCAAATGGATTCCATCCCCAAACCCGACGACGCCGCCGACGCGCTGGCGGTTGCCATTACGCATTTGAATACCAAACGATATTGATGTCGTTGCGAGGAGCGCTTTTGCTCGCCTGCCCCGATGTTTTTTCGGGGTTGCGACGAAGTAATCTCCGGTTATGCGGAGATTGCTTCGCAACGTGCGCTCGCAATGACATATAATTGACCCCATGATCTCAACCCTCCGCGGAGAAATTGCTCAGATCGAAGAGACCTCCCTCATCGTCGAAGTGGGCGGCGTGGGACTGCGCGTCTTTGTCCCCGCGCCGCTGCGGACGCGCGCTAAAACTGGCGAGGGTGCGTTCTTGTTCACGCATCTCGTCGTCCGCGAAGACGCGTTGACGTTGTATGGATTCGAATCTCAATCTGATAGAGATTTGTTCAACATGCTCCTCGGCGTGGATGGAGTTGGTCCCAAAGTGGCGCTATCGGTTCTGTCCGCGATGACATTGGATGCGGTGCAACGCGCGGTCTTTGCCGATGAGGGCGAGTTGTTTAGCCGCGTGCCCGGTGTGGGCAAAAAGACCGCGCAGAAGATCGTCCTCCATCTCAAAGATAAGTTAAAACCTGCCGATGGACTGAGTCAACTTGCGGCGCTGTCCGACGCGGATTCGGAAGTCCTCGCCGCGCTCACCGCCTTGGGATATTCCGTCGTCGAGGCGCAATCTGCGATTCAATCCATCCCGAAAGATGCCTCAAAAGATGCGGAAGACCGTCTCCGAATCGCGTTGCAATATTTCACAGGCTAATCATGCCGCTCCCCAATTTTTTGGCAAAACCAATATTTCGTGTCGTCTACACGTACATGCGCCGCAAAGAAGGCGCGACCTTCGCGCCAATTCGTCGTGTTGTAAAGCCTGTTGATCTTGATCGTCAACGAGTGTTCGATGCGTTACTGGATTCTGCATTGATCGGCGACCCTCGCAAACCGCTGGACTATTCACTTTCATATCCCAAAGCCGAGTTCCTCAATTATGTTTGCGATTGGCGCGGATTTGTGGCGCATGGTTCTCCGTTGCATGATCTGGAAACGCTTGAACCCATTCGCAAGAGTAACGATACAAGCGAGTTCGGGAATCGCCAGCAAATTTTCTGCTCACCCGATGCGATGTGGGCGATGTGGTTTTCCATTTTGGATAAATCAAAATTTAACCAGACTCGCAACGGAAGCGTGCGCGTGGGGAACGGATCGAATCGCGTCAAGTTTTATCACTTTGAATTGCCGAAGTTGAACAAGGACAATCGTCCCTTTACTGAGGGGATGATCTATATTGCCCGCGCAAAAGATTTCCCCGATAAACGTCCGTATCCCGTATTGGATTGGTTCGATGGCGAGATCGAAGAGTGGGGGAGTACAAAACCCGTCACGCCGCTTGCGCGTATTAAAGTCGCGCCATCCGATTTCCCATATTTGGATTCGGTTGCCTTCTCCCTTTAATGAACGATCACGATCTCCTCGAAACTTATGAACCCGTTCTGCGTTTCGCAAAAAGCGAACGCTTTTTCCCCATGGCAGTGGAGCATTATCTCGAACGCTGTTCCATTCTGCCCAGCGGTCCGCTCGGCGCGGCGGGCTTGCTCTTTCATCTAAATGAACCGCTTGCTTCGATGATCGGCAAACTTGAAGGCGGGCAATATTTTTTGCGTTTCATCAACGAGCCGTTATATGACTCGGATGCGTGGGTCTGGCTGGGAGGCATCACGCTGGTTGCCGCAGGCGCGGGATATTATTTCTTCGGCTGGGCGGGTGTGGAAATTGCCGTCGCTCTCGCGTTGGTCGCCGCGCTGATTCTATTCATGCTCGCTTCCACGATTCGCTTGCGGATCATCCCCGCCGCGTTCGCCGCGTTGGTCTTCGCCGCGTTGCTTGCCGCGCCGATCTGGTTTTTTCTGCGACCAAGCGAGTACGTGAGCGTTGCTGTCGAATATCTCGTGCTTCTGCCCATCTATTTGATCCTGCTCTTCTATCTTTCCATCCGCACGATGAAATTTATTTTCGACCGCGTCATCCCCGAAGGTCCCGGTCTTGTCATGGACATGCTCTCGCAAGCCACCGAGACCATCGCGCGCAAATCCTATTTCGAGTATGCAAAAATTGTTGAAAAAGATTCTCAACCCGTTTATTACGGACGCGTCGCGCGCGAACAGGATGCGGAGGGGAACAATTGGACGATCCTGCAATATCATTTTTTCTACGCGTTCAACGATTGGCGTCTCGCCGCGAACGGGATCAATCACCACGAAGGCGATTGGGAGATGACGGCGGTGTACCTCAAAAACGATTCGCCGTATGCGGTTTTATTTTCACAACACGGCGCGGGCAACATCGAGAGGTGGGAGAAGGTCATCAAGGCGAGAGACAAAAACGAAAAGGAAACAACTCATCCCGTCGTCTATGTGGCGCTCGGATCGCACGCCAATTACAGCAAACCTGAGATCATCCGCTCGCCGAATCTCTACGAGGCTGGACGCGTGCAACGCTTCATCTACTGGATGGACGGTTTGATCCACTACCTCTTCCTTTTCTTCAACCCCAGCCAAAAAGCGCGGCAGATCGCGCTCAAAGAGTTGACTTCCAGCCGCACTAACTTCCTTGCGGAGGACGCCTTCATCTACATGCGCGATGAAGCGGATCATTACGTGGTCAGCCTGCCGATGGAAATTGCCTCAGGCGACGGGTTTCGCATCGGCTATCAAGGCGAGAACCTGCGTGAACCTGTCGTCAAATCCAGTAGTTTTCTCAAGCGGATCATGTCTGACCGTAAAACGACGCGCCCCACTGTAAAAGAATGGCGGCGCGTGATATTGAATCCCGAACCCGATTGGGTAAATTACAAAGGTTTATGGGGTGTGAAGAGTTCGCTGAAAGATGAGTCAGGTCCGCCGGGACCGAAATGGGACCGCCCCGATAAATTATTCAACATCAATCCGCGTGTGAGGTGGGAGAAGCCGCTGGAATGGTTGAGGATGTTGGAGAGTCGTAGGGAAAACGTTGGTTGACAAAAAAATGGGGGGGTATACAATATTTGTACATTCAATTATTGCGAATAGGCAAAAGAAGGAGGTTATGCCGATGAAATCCCCGCATGAAATTACAGTGCTTATAGCAGATGACCACCCTCTCGCTCTTGAGGGAGTACGTTCCATCCTCGAAAAAGCCCTAGAAATAAAGATCGTGGGCGAAGCGCAGGATGGCAATGAAATCAAACCTATGGTTGCTAAATTACGACCACGCATCTTGTTGTTGGATTTGAAGATGCCCAATCTTAACCCTGTTGAGATGGAGAGATGGGTTCGGGAAAACTATCCCGAAACATTGACGCTGGTGTTGACCGCTCACGACAAGGATGCCTATTTATCGAATATGATGGAGGCAGGCGCAGTCGGATACCTCGATAAAAAATTGCAAGCATCGCAATTGATCGCTTCCATCCGCCGCGCGGCTCAGGGGAACTTTATATTTGACAAGGAACAAATCGAACGCGCCAAACGTTGGAGAGAGGAAGTTACTGCAATGTGGGAAAGTTTATCGAAACGCGAACATGGTGTGTTACAACTCCTAACCGAAGGAAAGGATAATAATGGGATTGCCGAGTCGTTGGTGATCTCGATCAATACGGTGGAGAAACACCTGAAGAATATTTATGAGAAGCTACGTGTAACATCCCGAACCGAGGCGGTTCACTGGTGGGTGGAAAAAGGTACGGATTTCCGTACTTGAAAATGAGAATTGAAAATGCCATAATCACCTTGTAAGCCACTTTTGCGAATTCAGGGAGGTGGTTGACGGCGAACGATCACAAATTTTTACTTCGAATCTTGGGCTGACTTACACAAGGAGAAAACATGCGGAAAATAAAAACTACTCTGATTCCTATGATCGTAGTAATGATTGTGGTTGTATCGAGCTTTCCGCTTGCTGGTATTGCATATGCGTTATGTAGCGGGGCGGCGTGTAACGGTACAGACCCGCAGACAACAGGTTGTAGCGCCGATGCGGCGACGGTTAAGACAAAATACCCGCCGTCTGGGTTGGCGAGGGTTGAATTGAGGTTTTCTGATGCATGTCAGACACGCTGGTCAAAGGTAATAAACATCGCCAGCTTAAATTATTGGGCAAGTGCGACGTTGAGGAACTGGTACTATAAGTCAGTTTATCTTGGTCCCGGATATACGGCTTATTCCTTTCAAAGATACGGATCGGGTTATCGAGCTTGCGGAGAGGTTGGTCCAACACAAATGAATTACTCGATCAATGACCTGCCCAGATGCGCCGGTTCTTATTAAGGAGTTTCAAATGCGCAAAACCAATACATTAAGATTGTTCGGCTGGACATGTTTCTTTCTCGTCTTAATCGCCGTGTCAGCCTTCGTAATTGGCAATAAATTTTCGGCAAATGCAAGTAGTGAAGCGAACAATGACCAGCAACGAACAAATTCAGACTCTGCCGTGACGAACCTGGCTTTTGATGGGATCACGATGTCGATGGCTGGCGCGCACCAGGAAGGCGAATATTTTCAGGTAGATGTTTGTTTTTCGCTTCCAGACGACCGTGATTGGTTGCTTACAAGCCGCCCTGAAGATGCCATCCTCAATGTCAATAGTCAGGCGTATACCATTAGCGAGGAAGGCGTATTGGATTTGAGATTCGCTTCCGATGGCGCCACAACTGAAAAATGTCAGTACTTGCTATTTCCGGTAGTGGTGGAAGATGGAGCAAATCTGGTCCTATCCCTAAAGAAAGTATATGTGTCTGAACCAGATCAAGTGGATTGTCCTGCATTGCAAAAACAGTTGGACGCACACAAGAGTAACATTAAGGTTATGTGTCCGACCGAATCCAATGTTGGAGGGTTTGGGGTTGCTCAAAAACCCTCATCAATGGATAACAAGACTGCCCATGAATTTGCGCTCGACATTTTGACGGACGCGCGTCGCGCTCCCTGGGTCTTTTACTTCAAATTTGCCCAACCCTGAATTTGAAGGGCATGCGGGTCCTAAAATATCCCACATGCCCTTCAAATGACTATATGATCAAAAAATCTAACGCTTCCAAATTTTGGGGATTACTGCTGGCGGTGGTTATTGTTCTTGCGCTGTATGCCGTGCTTGCAGTGCAGACTGAAACCAGCAAAGAAAAACCATCTTCCTCCGCTACGCCAAATGTGGCATCTGCAAATAATGTTTCTATGAAACTAATCAGCGCGCACACGGAGGGAAAAGGCTACCGAGTGGAAATGTGTTACGACCTGCCCGATCAACGTGATTGGCTGTTAACGTACCCGAATGCGCCGCTTGATACCACTTTGTCGGTTGCTGGTATAGAGGCAAGACCTGTTGAAGAAGGAACGATGTATTGGAAATATGATCCGGGTGGAAAGATTGTTCAACGGTGTCAATACCTGTTTTTTGCAATACAGATCCCTGCCCAAGCCAAAAGCATTTCGCTGAACATACGGACTTTGTACGCAAGAGAACCGGGGCAATCAGATTATTGTCTGGAAACGAGCCAGAAAATGGCTGAAAGAAACTATACAATAACAATTGATTGCATGGAAGTAAACAACTTTGAAGGACCGGTTTACGTCAAGTTCCCCGTGGAATTGCTTTCTTTTGATCCGGTTTTCAAGAATATCTTTCGAGATGTAAGGTGGGATACTCATGCTGGTCCATGGTCGTTTACCTTCCCTGTCAATCCGCCTTAAAATCACTACTTTTCTCGCCTCGCATACACCGCCTGTGACAATAACCGTCCCGCGCTTTGTTCGCGCGCGACCAGTTCTCCACTTTCCCATTAAATCCCCTCATCATATCGTCCATCGCCTACGCTATGTGAATTGTTGAGGCGCGGCAGACATACGTTTTTACTTCTTTTATGTTTTCTGAAACTCTTCGATCTGCTTGTACAAGGAAGAAACCGTTTCCTTTTGAAATAGTTGTTCGCGGATGGCAAGATATTCTCCCTCGCCGACCTGCCACGAAGCCCAAAAACGCGCCGCTTTGGATGGACTCATATGTTGAATGAGAACTTGTGCGGCTTCTAAAGCGATTTGTCTTTCACTGAGAACATGTACGGTCATGGTTGCTCTCCTAATCCCTGCTGAACGAAATCCACGCGAAACATTTTATCAACTTAATGCTTCACTTCGTTATTTTACACCATCGTCCATTGTCGATCGTCCATCGTTTGCGCTCCACCTCGCATACACTGCCTGCGACAACAACCGCCCCGCGCTTTGCTCGCGCGTGACCAATTCGCCCATTTCAAATTTTCCGCCGAAGCCTTTCATCATATCGTCCATTGCCTGCGCCACGTGGATTGCCGACGCGCGCACCGCGTAAATCGTTGTGACGACAAACAAGGGATTGTCACTCAAACACTCGTGACATGCCGAGAATAAATCAGGCAAAGACTTATACACTTCCCACACTTCGCCCTTAGGTCCGCGCCCGAATTTCGGCGGATCTAAAACGATGCCGTCATATTTCACTCCGCGCCGCGCTTCGCGTTGGACGAACTTCAACGCGTCGTCCACGATCCAGCGGATGGGCATGTCGCCCAAGCCAGATAGCTCCTGATTCTCACGCGCCCAACTCACAGACTTTTTCGACGCGTCCACATGTGTCACTTTGGCTCCAGCCGACGCGGCGGCGAGAGAAGCCAGTCCTGTGTAGCCAAAAAGATTTAGAACTTTTACTTCTTTGTGTTCTTGGCGCGCTTCGCGGTTAATTAAGTTTGCAAACCAATCCCAGTGCGAAGCAACTTCGGGGAAAACGCCAAGATGACGACCGGGAGTTGTCATCACTTTGAAAGTCAGTCCGTTTTTTGAATGGGGGAGTGGGTAGTGCATCTCCCACCTCTCCTCCACCTTCTTCTTAAAATCCCAATGCCCCCCGCTTTCCTCGCCCGATGGCACAAACACCGCGTCCGCGTTCTTCCACTCGGAAGTCAGCGCCCGCTTCCACATCGCCTGCGACTCAGGTCGCACAAAAACATATTTGCCGAAGCGTTCCAACTTCAAGCCATCGCCGCTATCCAGCAGGGCGTAGTCTTTCCACTTTGTTGCTTCAAGCAGAGTAAATAAATTCTCCAATTCTCAAATCCTCCAATTACAAATTATCGCGCAGCATCTCTGTGGGACCAATTACTTTACGCAGTGATAGCAGTAACGCGAGACTGCGAAGCGTCTCGCTTTTTAGGTTGTACTAAGGCAAGAGCGACATGAATGCTTGTCCAGAGTTTATCGAAGGGTCGTGATACAGCAACCCAATTCAAGCAGTATAAATGAATTCGTCAATTCTCTAATTCTCCAATCCTCTTTTCCCAAACCGAGACAGTCTCAAGTCTCCAGTCCCCACAATTACGAATTACCACTTACCACTTACCAATTACCCCGATAGGACAACAGAGGGACTGCCCAAACAAGTTACAAAACCTTGATTTTTCGCTCAAACGGCATATAATGTGGGGGAAAGTGGTACAAAGTGGTAGGAACGCCGGCGTCCCCGGCGTTCACCTGTTAAAAGGATAAGTAGCACAAATGTTCTTGGGTCAGTTCCAGCACAATCTCGATGACAAAGGTCGCCTGATGATCCCGGCGCGTTATCGCGACTTGCTTGCCGCTGGCGCGTTCATCACACAAGGCTTTGATAAATGCCTGATGGTGATGACCGATGCCTACTTCAAAGAAGTGTACGAACGCATCAACAACATGAACATGGCAGACGCCTCTGCCCGCATGTTGCGCCGACTCATCCTCTCGAACGCGTATTCTGTCGAAGTGGATAAAGTTGGGCGCATCCTCGTTCCGCAAAACCTGCGCGAGTTCCTCGGCATCGCCAGCGGCGAACTCACTGTGGCGGGGCAGGGCGATTACTTTGAAGTGTGGACTCCTGCCGATTGGAAATCGCAGATGGATAATTTGCAGGATGTGGAAGCGAATCAACAACGCTTCGCCACGCTTGATCTTTCAAAAACGGTTTCATCGTAGGGGCGAGGTCTTCTCGCCCCGTGCATGGGCGGGGAAACCCCGCCCCTACCAATGAATCACAAACCTGTACTTTACAAAGAGATTATACACTCGTTGCAACCTCGTCGCGGAGGGCGCTATGTGGATGGGACACTCGGCGCGGGCGGTCACGCTCGCGGAATTTTGGAGGCATCTGCGCCAGATGGGCGTCTGTTGGGTCTTGATGTTGACCCGCAGGCGTTGGCGATCGCTCGTGAGAACTTGGCTCCTTACGAACATCGCATCCATCTGGCGCAAGCCTCCTACACGACTCTCTCGGCGCAGTTGACGAATCTCAAATGGGATTCGGTGGACGGCATCCTCCTCGACCTCGGCGCCTCCTCAATGCAATTCGATACAGCTGAGCGCGGCTTCTCGTTTCAACATGACGCTCCGCTCGACATGCGATTTGGTCCGAGCGCGTTGCAGACTGCGGCAGATATCGTCAACACATATTCCGAAAGCGAGCTTGCGGACGTGCTGTACGAATTTGGCGAAGAACGCGACTCTCGCAAACTCGCGCGAGCCATTGTGAAAGCAAGACCGCTTCACACGACGGGCGAGCTGGTCGCAGTCATTGAGGCAGTTTCCCCCCGTCGAGGGAATCGAGTACATCCCGCGACGCGAACGTTCCAAGCGCTGCGAATCGCGGTGAACGACGAGTTGGCGTCGGTGGCGAAAACGCTACCCGAAGCCGTGGCAAGCCTCCACGTCGGAGGCAGACTCGCAGTGATCTCCTTCCACTCGTTGGAAGATCGAATCGTCAAAGATTTTTTTCGAGAACAAAGCAAAGATTTGGTCAATCCGCCTTACGAAAAATTGTACGAAGTGGAACGCAAGGCGATCATCAAAGAGGTAAATCGAAAACCCATCTTGCCCTCGGAAGAAGAAACGAAAGACAATCCGAGAGCGCGCAGCGCAAAACTTCGCATTGCCGAAAAATTGTAATCTCAACCTTGCGAAGGTTCAGAACCTTCGCAAGGTTGTAACCGACCAATCGCCCAAATATAAAGGTCGTTATGCAAGCAACACAGATCATCCATGCTTACAAACAAGCCCCCTGGCGCGTGCAACGCCAGTATGTGGGCGCGTTTTTGCTTTTCGTCATCGTCGCTTCGATGATCGCCGCGCTGTACCTCACAGTGACCGCCCGCGCGGCGGTGACGGGACGCGAGATTCAGGAATTGCGCATCGAGATCACAGGCTTTCAGCGCGCCAATGCGGACCTCGAGACTCAACTCGCCGACCTCACCTCGACCGCGGTGATGGAACAGCGAGCCTTCGCGCTTGGCTACCGCCCGGTCAAACCCGGCGAGTTGGAGTATGTGGCGGTGTCAGGTTTCGTTGCCCCAGAGCCAGCCATCCTGCTTGAGGCAGAGGATGTTGCAAACCCGGAGCGGATCATCCCTGAGGCATACACACAGTCGTTGATCGAATGGTTCGATGAGGAGATCAAATTTGGGGGGGCAAAACAGCCATGAGACGGCAGTATGCTCTCCGTTCGATGACGCTCATTGCCGGGTTTGGGCTGGTCGCGTTGGCGATCCTAGTGCAGATGATTCGCATTCAGAACAGCGAGCAGGCGGCGATCTTCCTCTCACAAGGCGACCAATATGCGGGCGAGTTCCGCATGTTTTACCCGGAGCGCGGCGAGATCTATGATCGCAACGGTCATCTGCTGGCGGGAAACCGAACCGTATATGAAGTGGGCGTGAGTTTGCTCGAGATGGAAGACCCCGACGCGCTGGCGTTTACGCTCGGTACCTACCTCGGCTTGACGTATGAGGAGGTCTTCAAGAAATTGACCGAATCGCCGGACTCGTGGTCTTACGTGGTCATTCAAGATTATGTAGACGCGAACACCGTCGCCGCCTTGCAGGCGCAGGTTGCGCAATTGGAAACGGCAAACGATTTCCGCTTGCAGGGCATTGCCTTCAAACCGCACTTCCAACGCAGTTATCCGGAAACTTCGCTCGCTTCGAACGTGCTGGGGTTTGTCACCCGCGATGGGCGCGGGTATTTCGGTATTGAGGAAAAATACAACGACTTGTTGGCGGGTAACCCGGTGCAGGTGTGGGTGCCGCGCGACCCCAACAAAGCCACAGAAATTCCCCGCGTGCCCAACGGCACCACGCTTGTCCTGACCTTGAACCGCGACTTGCAAGCCAGGGTCGAATCGATTCTCGATGAGGCGCTGATCGAATACGGAGCGCAAAACGGCGCCATCGTGGTGATGAATCCCCGCAACGGCGAGATCCTTGCCATGTCGACCACGCCGCGCATGGACTTGAACAATTACACCAATTATTTTTCGCTGTATAACGACGGCAGTCAATACAATCGATCGATCGGAACGGCGTACGAGCCCGGTTCCGTGATGAAAGTGCTGACCATGGCGGCCGCGCTAGACGCGGGACTCGTCAAACCCGAAACCACCTACGTGGATACCGGCTCGATTCAAGTGGGCGGATTCACCATCCAAAACTGGGACAAGGAAGCCTGGGGCGAACAGAATATGGTCGGCTGTTTACAACATTCGTTGAATGTGTGCATGGCATGGATATCCACCCAGATGGGTCCCACTATATTTTATGGATACATGGAGCGGTTCGGGTTCGGTCATCCCACCGGGGTAGACCTGGCAGGGGAGGCGATGGGCAGGCTAAAGACACCGGGTGATTCAGATTGGTACAACGTCGATCTCGGCACCAACGCGTTCGGTCAGGGCGTCACTGCCACGCCATTACAGATGCTCATGGCAACCTCTGCCATCGCCAACAACGGCAAAATGGTCACGCCGCACATCTTGTATTCGATGCTGAGAGATGGGCATCAATACAACGTGCCTTCGCAATATGGCGGCTCGCCGATCACATCGCAGACCGCGCATACGTTGAGCGAAATGCTGGCGCAATCGCTGAGCGCCGAATCCTCCGAGGCGTTATTGTCCGGCTATCGCGTGGCTGGAAAAACAGGCACCGCGCAAATCCCCACCGATTTCGGCTACGATCCAAGCGTCACCAATGCATCCTTCATCGGCTGGGGTCCTGTGGACGATCCGCAATTCATGATCTACGTGTGGTTGAACGCGCCCACCTCCTCGATCTGGGGCTCGCAAACCGCCGCGCCCACCTTTTCAAAAGTTGCCGAACAAACCGTCATCCTGCTCAACATCCCGCCGGATAATGTCCGGTTGCAACTCACATCAAAATAATATGCTGACTATCGCCGACGCCGTCGAAGCCCTCGCGGGTACCCGTCCCGCCACTGCTACGGTAATCACCGAAGCGGTGATCGATTCGCGCCACGTGATTCCCGGGTCTCTGTTCGTTGCCATCCCCGGCGAAAAAGCGGATGGGCACGACTTCATCGACGAAGCCTTCAAGCGGGGGGCGTCTTTTGCTTTAACTCAGAAAGACGCGGACGCTTCTTTCCGGACCTTCGACCTGCGCGCCGCTACCCCGGCCTCTGTCGCCGCCCAAGAGTACAGCGTTCCGCTGTGCCTGCGAGTGGAGAACACCGTCACCGCATTGCAACAGATCGCGCGTTTCTGGCGGCGCAAGTTGAACCTGCGCGTCATCGGCGTGACGGGGAGCGTGGGCAAATCAACCACCAAAGAGATGATCGCCGAGGTGCTCGCCACCCGCTTCCGCACATTGAAAAGCCCCGGCAACCTCAACAACGAGATCGGTTTGCCGATGACCGTGTTGCGCCTCAGTGAAGGTCACCAACGCGCGGTGATGGAAATGGGATTCTACGTGCCCGGCGAGATCGCCTTTTTGTGCGATATTGCCCTGCCTCAAGTGGGCGTGTTGACGAACGTGGGAACCGTCCATGCCGAACGCGCCGGGTCGCAGGAAGCCATTGCGCGGGGCAAAGCGGAATTGGTTCAGGCGTTGCCGCCGGCCCCCGAGGGCGTGGCAATCCTCAACTTCGACGACGCGTGGGTGCGCAAGATGGAAGAAAAGACGAAGGCGCAAATCTTCTTCTATGGCTTGTCTCCCGAAGCGCATCTGTGGGCAGACCAGGTGGAGGGGCTGGGCTTGGAGGGAATCCGCTTTCGGATTCATTACCAGGGCGAAACCTTGCATGTGAAGATCCCGTTGATCGGGCGGCATTCGGTGCATACCGCGTTGCGCGCCGCGGCGGTAGGCTTGGTGGAAGGGATGAACTGGCAGGAAATTCTGGAAGGCTTGAGCCAGGGTCATACGCAATTGCGGCTTGCGGCAGTGCGCAGTGAGAGCGGCGCATTGCTGTTGGACGATACGTACAACGCGTCTCCGGAATCGATGCTTGCCGCGTTGAATTTACTCGATGAGTTGGATGGCAGGAAGATCGCCGTCCTTGGGGACATGCTCGAACTCGGTCCGTATGAACGAGGCGGGCACGAGATGGTCGGCTTACGCGCCGCCCAAGTGGCGGGGACGTTGCTCACGCTGGGCGAGCGCGCGCATATCATCGCCGAGGCGGCGCGTAAAGCTGGCATGAAAAAATCGTCAGTGGTGGAGTTCGACACGCTCGAACCGCTGGTGGGCTGGCTGAATGCGAATTTATCGAAGGATGATGTGGTGTTGATCAAAGGTTCGCACGGTTTGCGCATGGAGCGTATCACCAACGCGTTGGAGGCGCGCTCATGAGTCACTCCGCGTTGGTGCTCGGGCTGGCGATGTTTTCGTTCGTGATGACGGTGATCTGGGGCATGCCGTTGCTTCGCATGTTGCGGCACTTCAAGATCGGCAAGATCATACGCGTGGAGGAGCCGGACCAGCATCGCATCAAAATGGGAACACCCACCATGGGCGGCGTGTTGTTCATCCTGCCGGTGTTGTTGTTGACAGGTTTGCTCAATGCCGCGGCGTTGATCGGTTTGGATGTGACCGGGCGTTCGGTGTTGATCCCGCTGATCGTGATGGTTTCCTTCGGCGTGTTAGGCGCGCTGGACGATTGGGAAGGCATTCGCGGCAAACGTCGCGGCGACGGGATGCGCATCCGCACGAAATTTCTGGCGCAGATCGTCCTTGCCGTGGGCACGGCGGTTGTGTTGAAGTACATGCTCCTCGTGCCGGATATGTTCCTGCCCGGGTATCGCCATGAGATCGAACTTGGCTGGTGGTACATTCCCATCGCCGCGTTTGTGATCGTGAGCGAATCGAACGCGGTCAACTTTACCGATGGGTTGGATGGTCTCGCCGGGTTGATCTCTGCCACCGCGTTTGCCGCATTTGGCGGCGTGGCGCTCATCAGCGGGCAGGTCTATCTCGCGCAGTTCTGTTTCATCATTGTTGGCGCGTTATTCGGTTTCTTATGGTTCAACGCGCATCCCGCCGCATTGATTATGGGCGATACCGGCTCGATGGCGCTCGGGTCCACGCTTGCCGTGGTGGCGCTGATGACCGGTCAATGGCCCCTGTTGCTCGTGATCGCGGTCATCCCGTTGAGCGAGGCGTTGAGTGTGTCGATCCAGATTGCGTACTTCCGCCTTACCAGGGGCAAGCGGTTCTTCAAGATGGCGCCGATCCATTTGCACTTTGAACTGCTCGGCTGGAGCGAAACGCAGATCGTGCAACGTTTCTGGTTGATCGGTCTGCTTGCCGCGATGATCGGCATGGGATTGGCGTTGGTGTAGAACCTATTGCGTAGCGCGCGCTTACGAAGCGCGAAGTAAAAAACGATGAAGACTAACTGGAAAGACTCCCGCGTGTTGATCTTAGGCGCCGCCCGGCAGGGGCTTGCCCTTGCGCGTTGGCTTTCATTGCATGGCGCGCGCGTCACGGTCAGCGATATGCGCGGCGCGGATGAGCTTCGCCTCGCTCGCGAATCGCTCGCGGAATATTCAATTGATTGGGCGCTGGGCGGGCACCCGCTTGAGTTGTTGGATTCAGCGGACGTGTTGTGCCTCTCCGGTGGGGTTCCGCTCGCGCTGCCGATTGTGGTTGAAGCAGGCAGGCGAGGGATTCCGCTCTCGAACGATTCGCAGATCTTCATGGAAGTTGTGCCGTGCAAGACGGTCGGTATCACCGGCTCGGCGGGCAAGACGACGACAACGACGTTGGTTGGTAACATGGCGAAGAAGTCTGTGGAAAACAGAAGGCAGAACGCGGAATCGTCTGCCTCCCGCGTTCTGTCTTCTGTCCATGTTGGCGGCAACATCGGCGACCCGCTGTTGAATTACGTGGATGAGATGAAACCCGAGGATGTTGCTGTTCTCGAACTTTCATCCTTTCAATTGGAGCAAATGACTCTCTCGCCGAATATCGCCGCAATTTTGAACGTTACGCCCAATCATTTGGATCGTCACGGCACGATGGAAGCGTACACGGCGGCGAAGAGTCGCATCTTGGAGTTTCAATCGAAGGACGATGTCGCCGTGTTGGGGCGCGACGACAAAGGCGCGTGGAGTCTGCGCGACAACGTGAATGGGCAGTTATTTGTTTTTAGTTTGAATGAATTGGAAGAAGGCTTGAACGGCGCGTGCTTGCGCGAGGGATCATTGAATTTGCGAGACGGTAAGTTGAACGTCTCGATCATGCCGCGCGAGAAGATCCATCTGCGCGGAGAGTACAACGTGGCGAATGTGCTTGCCGCGTTTGCTATCGGTCACGCGGCGGGCTTTCCGCTGGAGGCGATGGTCGAAGCGGTGGAGGATTTTCGCGGCGTGCCGCATCGTTTGGAATTGGCGCGCGAGTGGAACGGCGTCCGCTGGTACAACAATTCGATTGCCAGCGCGCCCGAACGGACGATTGCCGTCCTGCGCGCGTTCGAGGAGCCAATTGTGCTGTTGCTCGGCGGGCGCGATAAGAATCTTCCCTGGGAAGCGTTGATGCAACTCGTGCGGGAACGTGTCGCCTATGCGGTGCTTTTCGGCGAGGCGGCGGAAAAGATCGAGGAAACTGTAGCCAGCCTCCCCGTCGGAGAGACGCGCTGTGTGTTCTTCCGCGTGGAGGGTTTGCATGAGGCAGTCCTCAAGGCGGCGGAAGTCGTAAAGCCGGGCGATGTGGTGTTGCTTTCACCGGGCGGCGCGAGTTTCGATGAGTTCAAAGATTTCGAGGAACGCGGAGAAAGGTTTCGAGCATGGGTTCAAGAACTTTCGTAAATGATCGTTTTCGTTTTTCGTTCGCGAAGAGTCTTAGCCGCGGGTTGGATGTGCCGTTGGCGCTCACCGTGCTGGCTCTTTCGGTGTTCGGCTTGATCATGTTGTATTCCGCGTCGTTCGATTTTTCATTCAATGAATACGGTTCGTCGACGTATATGTTTGCCCGCCAGATGCGTTGGTTCGGCTTGGGAATCATTGGCGCGTTCGCGCTTTCGTTGTTCGATTATCACATCTGGCGCAAGGTAGGCGTGTTCGCCATGCTTGGCACGATCGGTTTGTTGGTGGCGGTGCTGTTCGTTAACGAAGCGCGTCTGGGCGCGGTGCGCGCCTTCCTGAATGGTTCGTATCAACCGTCTGAACTGGCGAAGTTGATCGCGGTGATCTATCTTTCGGTGTGGTTGTACGCGAAGCGTCACAGCCTGCACGATGTGACCTTCGGTTTGATTCCGCTGGGCGTGATTTTGGGAATTATCTGCGGCTTGATCTATCTGCAACCCGACCTGAGCGCGGCGGGCACGGTGCTCATCCTCGGCGGTCTGTTGTTTTATCTCGCCGGTGCCGATATCAAACAGATCATCTTTCTGTTGTTGTTGGCGCTTGTCATCGGCTGGGTGGTGGTGCAATTCAGCGCCACCGGGCGCGATCGCGTCGGTTCGTTCATTGCCGGCTTCCAGGACCCGACCAACGCCTCGTATCACGTGCGGCGTTCGTTCGAGGCGATCATTAAAGGCGGCGTGTTCGGCGTGGGCTTGGGCGAAGCGGATACCAAGTTGACGGGGCTTCCGTTCGCGCCGACCGACAGCATCTTTGCCGTCGTTGCCGAGGAACTGGGTTTGTTCGGTACGGTTTTGTTGATGGCGTTGTATGGCGCGTTGATCTGGCGCGGTCTGGTTGTGGCTCGCCGCGCGCCGGATATGCTGGGCACATTGCTGGCTTCGGGCGTGATCTTTTGGATCGGGCTGGAAGCGGCGGTCAACATGGCGGTGATGGTTGGGTTGATGCCGTTTGCCGGGAATGCCCTGCCGTTCATCAGCGCGGGCGGTTCGAATCTGGTTTCCACATTTTGCGCCATCGGCATCCTGTTGAACATCTCGCGCCAGGGCGGCGAGGTTTCGAAGGTCGAAGAAAACGAATGGAGGTCATTCGGTGCGGTTATTGATTTGCGCCGGAGGGACGGGAGGCGGAGTGTATCCCGCGCTCGCCGTTCACAGCGCGCTGACGGCTAAAGTCACCGACGTGGACACGCTCTGGGTGGGGGGCAAGGGCGGCATGGAGGAATCTCTGGTGAAACGCCAGGGCATTGCCTTCGCCAGCGTCCCTGCCGCGGGTCTCCACGGCGTCGGTCTTTCCGCGCTACCGGGCAATTTGCTCACGCTTGGGCGCGGTGTCTTTGCCGCTCGCCGCATCCTCAAGGAGTTTAAGCCGGATGTGATGTTCTTCACCGGTGGGTACGTGGCGGCGCCGGTCGCGATTGCCGGCGCCTCGATACCGATCCTGCTCTATACGCCGGATATTGAGCCGGGGCTGGCGTTGAAATCCCTCGCCCGCTATGCGGATGTGATCGCCGTGACGACGAGCCAATCGCAAAAGTTCTTTAAAAAGAAGGTGCGCGAAACAGGCTACCCGCTTCGTCCCGACCTCTCACTGTGGGACCGACTGACAGCGACTCGCCACCTTGGTATCTCCGGCGAAAAGCCCGTGCTGCTGGCGTTCGGCGGAAGCAAAGGCGCGCGCTCCATCAACTTTGCCGTAATCAACCACCTGCGCGATATGCTCGCCAAGTTCGAGGTCATTCACCTGACCGGCGAACCGGATTGGCAATACGTAAAACAAATGCGCGAACAACTGCCAATGGAACTTGCCGCCGTATACCATGCCATGCCCTACCTGCACGAAATGGGCGCGGCATTTGCCGCGGCAGATGTGGCGCTGACGCGCGCGGGCGCGTCGGTGTTGGGTGAGTTCCCGTTATTCGGGTTGCCATCCATCCTTGTGCCGTATCCTCATGCGTGGCGTTACCAAAAAGTGAACGCCGAATTTCTTGCCTGGCGCGGCGCGGCAGTCATTTTGGAAGACCATCGCCTGAACACCGAATTGATGATGACCTTGAATGTTTTGTTCGAGAACCAGAATAAATTGAAATCCATGCGCGCGGCGATGTTTGAATTGTCGCATCCGCGCGCCGCAGAGAAGATCGCCAGCGCGTTAATCGAACTGGCAGGAGTGAAAAGCCTATGATGAGCATCGATATTGTCTTCTGGATGTACGTCCTGCTCTTTGGGTTCATCGGAGGGATGCGCGGCTGGGCGAAGGAACTGCTCGTCACATTCAGCGCCATCCTCGCGCTCGCCATCAACCAGGTCCTGCGGAAATATGTTCCGTTGGTGATCGGAATGGACGAATCAGACATCAACTTGTTTTGGTCGCGCATCATCGTCCTGACCGTGCTCGTGTACTTCGGCTATCAGACCGTGGTCAGCATCCAACATTTGGCATCGCGCGCGGTGCGCGAACGGTTTCAGGATACTGTCATCGGCGTCCTGCTCGGCGGCGTGAACGGGTATTTCATCGCCGGAAGCGCGTTGTTCTATTTGGACAAGGCGAAATATCCTTTTTCGCAGATTATTGCCGCGCCGGTAGATCCGAATTTGGTTACCAAGATCAACAACATGATGCTGTACATGCCCCCGCAACTTCTTGGCGACCCCGGCATCTACTTTGCCATCATCCTTGCCTTCGTGTTCATCATCGTCGTCTACATCTAACCTGCCAAACTAACATGACACACGTCCATTTCATCGGCATTGGGGGAAGCGGACTTTCCGCCATCGCCCGCCTCCTGTTGGAGAGCGGATACACGGTGAGCGGCTCTGATCGCGCGCTGACTCCGTTTGCCGAGGAAGTCCGCAAGGCGGGCGCGTCTGTGTACGTGGGGCATCATGCCCGCAATGTGGCGGGAGCCGATTGGGTTGTGCGCTCCTCCGCCATCCCAGACGATAACCCCGAAGTACAGGCGGCTTTGCAGAAGAACATCCCCGTGTACAAACGCGCGGATTTTCTCGGCGAATTGATGGCAGAGAAGACCGGCATCGCCATTGCCGGCGCGCACGGAAAAACCACCACCACCGCCATGACCGCCTGGGTGTTAACCGAACTCAAGCGCGACCCATCGTTCATTATTGGCAGTGTGGCGAAAAACCTCGGCGTCAACGCCCGCGCCGGCACAGGCAACCTGTTCGTGATCGAAGCCGACGAATACGACAACATGTTCCTCGGGTTGAAGCCGCAGATCGAGGTGATTACCAACCTCGAACACGATCACCCCGATTTCTTCCCAACCTTCGAGGCGATGACACAATCGTTCGAAACGTTCGTCAACCTTCTGCCCGCCGATGGCACATTGATCGTCTGCATGGAGGATGCCGGCGCAGTGTCGCTCATCCCGCATGCTCGCAAAGCCGGCAAGAACGTCGTTGCCTATGGCGCGCATATGGATAACACCATCAGCGCCCCGCACTGGGTGATGGCGCGCGACGTGAAGCCCAACCAACGCGGCGGATTCGACTTCGTTGCCTCCTCGAATTTGAAGAGCGCCGGGCTTGAATCGGTGGAAGTATCGTTGCAGGCGCCGGGCGAGCACAACGTCCGCAATGCCCTGGCAACGCTGGCAATCGTGGATGTGCTGGGACTTTCACGCGAGCAAGCCGCCAAGGCGTTGAGCAAATTCACAGGAACAGGACGCAGGTTCGACCTGCGAGGCGAAGCGAACGGCGTCAGCGTGTTCGACGATTACGCTCATCATCCCACCGAGATCAAAGCCACGCTGGCAGGGGCGCGGGCGCGTTACCCCGAACGCCGCATCTGGGCGGTCTGGCAACCGCACACCTATTCGCGGACGCAGGCGTTGTATCTCGAATTTTCGCGCGCCTTCAAAGATGCCGATGAAGTCATCGTCACCGAGGTGTATGCGGCGCGCGAGCCGAAACAGGAGTTCACCTCGGCAGAGATCGTCAGCGGAATGCCGCATCCGTCGGCGCGTTACCTTGCCACGCTCCCGCAAGTGACCGATTATTTACTTAAGAATTTGCACCCCAACGATGTGTTGATCGTGCTATCGGCTGGCGATGCCGACCAGATCTGCGCGGATGTTTTAAAAGCCCTGAAGGAGAGATAACATGACCCGACAAACGCTTCACTTCGACTATGCTCAGCGCGCGCGCTCCCGGACCCTGCGACACGCTCAAGGCGACGCCTTGGGCCTGCTTCGCCTGCGGAGGGTTTTACTCACCGCCGGACGCGGCGCGCCTTCGCGCATCCCCTCGTGGAATCCAGACGAACGACTCGCGTTGCAACTCATCGAGAAAATGAAAGCAACCCCGGCGCTGGCAACCCCGTTTGCCGGGCTGGCTGTCGAATCGCCGCAACCGCTCTCCCGCGCCGCGGTTCAGGAAATGGCGGAGAGTCATGCCTGAGAAAAAAGAAAACGAAAAACCCGAGATCTTCTTCCTGCCCCCGTTGAGGATGCTCCTTTCTTTTTTCGATAAAGAGGCGCGTCGAAAGAAAACGGAACAGACCCATGAAGACGAAAAAGAATCAAAGGAAAAGACGGTCGAGAAGTTGATCGAGAAATTGAACAAGAAGGATGACTAGAAAGGAAACGCGCCAGCAAACTGGCTGACTCAAAAAAACATGGTTGCCCTAGCCCGCCCCGTCGATTTACTTATCGCCAAATTCGGCGAAATGGTGAAAGAGAATGTGCCTCTTGCGCCGTATACCTCCGCGCGCATCGGGGGTCCCGCCGACATTTTCATCACGGTCGATTCGGTTGCCGCGCTGGCGCGGGTTGTCAAATACTTATGGAAGAACGATATGCCGTTTCTTGTGATGGGCGGCGGTTCGAACCTCCTTGTTAGCGACAAGGGCGCGCGCGGCGTGGTGGTGCTGAACCGGGCGAAGAAAGTTACCTTTCATGCCGGCAACCAGCCCTCGGTGAGCGCGGAATCGGGTGTGGTGTTCAGCAACCTCGCCAACCGATGCGCCTCGAAGGGATTCGGCGGCATCGAATGGGCGGCGGCGGTCCCCGGCACCATCGGCGGCGCGGTGTATGGCAATGCCGGCGCGTTCGGCGGTGATGTGGCGGGAAGCTTGCTCTCTACCGAATTGCTGACCGAAACCGGGCGCGAGAAATTTTCCGTCGAACAAATGGGGTACGGCTATCGCGCGAGTCTCTTGAAACGCGGCGAGTTGAAAGCCATTGTTCTTTCGGCAGAGTTCAGTTTGACGAATTCAACCAAGGAAGACGCGACCGTCAAGATTCAACAATTCAGCGCGCATCGCAAAACGACCCAGCCGCCGGGCGCCAGCATGGGCTCGATGTTCAAGAATCCCGCCGGTGATTATGCGGGCCGCCTGATCGAAGTCTCCGGCTTGAAAGGGACCCGCATCGGCAACGCGGAAGTCAGCCCGTTGCATGGAAACTTCTTCGTCAATCACGGCGCGACGCGGGCGGAGGATATCCGCAAATTGGTTCAACTCGTGCAGAAGACGGTGAAGGAAAAGCAAGGCGTTGAACTGGAGTTGGAGATCGAGATGGTTGGCGAGTGGCAGATATAGAGACTAGTGATATGAAAAATAAACTTCGAGTGGCAGTAATCTTTGGCGGGCGCTCCGGCGAACATGACGTTTCGCTCATGTCTGCGCGTTCGGTGTTGTCTGTGCTCGACCCTGCCAAATACGATGTGACTCAGATCGGAATCACACAGGAAGGTCAATGGCTGACGGGCGAGGATGTAATTCGAAAGTTTGAAAGTGAAAAGTTGGATGGTCTCGAACACTTTGTTCTTTCACCCGATCCATCCAATGTAACTCGTAACATGTATCCCGCGCTTGACGTGTACTTCCCCCTCCTCCACGGCACGTTCGGCGAAGACGGGACGATTCAAGGATTATTTGAAATGGCAGATGTCGCCTATGTTGGCGCGGGCGTGACCGGTTCCTCCGTCGGCATGGACAAAGGCGTGTTCAAAGAAGTGATGCGCGCGAATGATATCCCCATCGTCGAGTCTGTTTTGGCGTCGCGCAATGACATCGAAAAAAATATGAATGCCGTCATCGAAAAAGCCGAGCAAATCGGCGCGTATCCGCTGTTTACCAAGCCCGCCAACCTTGGTTCGTCGGTTGGCGTGACGAAATGCCATAACCGTTCCGATTTGCACGAAGGCTTGATGGAAGCCGCGTCATTCGACCGGCGCGTGCTCGTCGAACGCGGCGTGAGCGAGGCGCGCGAGATCGAGGTCAGCGTGCTGGGCAACGATGAGCCGCTTGCTTCGGTATGTGGAGAGGTTTTGCCGAGCCGCGAGTTTTACTCGTACGAATCGAAATATATCGACGGAACTTCCGGGTTGGACATACCCGCAAATCTGCCGAAGGATGTTTCCGAGCAAATCCGCGCTTATGCCGTCCGCGCGTATCAACTGATCGATTGCGCGGGCATGGCGCGCGTGGACTTTTTTGTAGAGAAAGACACCAACAAGGTTTACCTCAACGAGTTGAATACCATCCCTGGTTTCACCAAGATCAGCATGTACCCGAAATTGTGGGAAGCCACAGACCTGCCCTATGCAACACTCGTCGACCGGTTGATCGAACTGGCGCTCGAGCGCAAAGCAGAACGAGACCGAACATCGCACACCTATCGGAGCCGCGCATGAACAATAAAAAATATATGTCCCGAGCCGAACTCGTCCGTTTGAGGCGCGAGAGCGAACACACCCGGTCGATGGAACGCGCCGCGCGGGAAGCGACGCGCCCATTGAGCGCGGTAAAGCCGCGCGTCAAACCTGCGCCGAAGCCGAAACAAAACAAGCGGCGATTCAATATTGCGTTAGCCATGCCGCGCGTCAACCTGAGGGCGATTCACCTGCCAACGATACAGTTTCCGCGACTGCGGTTTGGCGGGCGGACGGCGACGTTGATTTTGGTTGTGGCGCTGGGGATGGCGGCGTACTTTTCGTTCACTCGTCCTGAACTGCGCGTATCTGCGGCGCAAGTGACCGGCAATCAGATTTTGACTCCTGCCGAATTGAATTCGGTGATGAGCGTTGCGGGTCAACCCATCTTTTTATTGACTCCCTCCGAGTTGGAAACGCGCCTCTTGCTCAATTACCCCGAGATTTCCGCGGTGCAGGTGAATGTGTCCCTACCGAACCTTGTCACGGCGCACATCGTCGAGCGCAAGCCGTTCATCCGCTGGGAGCAGAATGGCGCATACACATGGATCGCCGAGGACGGTGTGGCGTATCGTCCGCGCGGCGAAATGGTGGGACTCATTTCGGTGGTGGCTGAATCACCCCCCCCCGCGATCGGAGGCGGGACGGATCCGCTGGCGCCGACTCCGTATATCACGGTCGAGATGGTGCAGGCGTTGAAGGGTCTCGCGAATCACGTTCCACCTGGCGCGGTGATCCTGTACGATTCGGTCAACGGGTTTGGTTGGAACGATCCCCGAGGCTGGCGCGCGTATTTCGGCGCGACTGCCAGCGATGTGGAACTCAAGATGCGCGTGTATGAAACGATGGTGAATTCGTTGACACAGCGCGGCATTCGCCCGGCGCTGATCAATGTGACGTACCCAACCGCGCCGTATTACCGGATGAATCAGTGAAGGTAGATGGGTAAGCGCGTAGACAGGTAAACAGGTAGACACGGTGGAGCGGGTTTTCCCGCCACGAAGGCGCCGCTGAAAATGAAAAAGGAAACATGGAAGAAATCGTAGTAGGCATCGACGTAGGCACGACAAAAATTTGCGCGCTCGTGGGGCGCGTGGAGGAGGATAATCCCATCCGCATCATGGGTGTGGGCATCGAGCCTTCGGATGGAATCCGCAAGGGCATCATCGTTGATCTCGCCGCCGCGACGCAAGCCATTGCTCGTTCGGTGAAAAAAGCGGAATCCACTTCGGGGCTAGAGATCACCTCGGCGCTGGTGAGCATTGCCGGCGCGCACGTGGCGTCGGTGAACAGCCGTGGAGCATCAGCCGTCAACGGGAAGGTGATCGAGCAATATGATCTGAATCATGCTATGGAACAGGCGCGGGCGGTGGCGATCCCGAACGACCGCGAGATCATCCACGTGATCCAGCGCGGGTTCAGCGTGGACGGGCAGGATGGCATCCGCTCGCCGCGTGGGATGCACGGCTATCGCCTCGAAGTAGAGGCTCACATCATCACCGCCTCCGCCGCCACAGTGGACAACCTGCGTCATTGTGTGAGCGCCAGCGGCGTGAAGATTCAAGAGTTCGTGTTGAACCCGCTTGCCTCCGGCGAAGCCGTGCTCACCGAGCAGGAACGCCAGATGGGTGTGGCGGTGTGCGATATCGGCGGCGGCACGGCGGATCTGGCGATCTACGTCAACGGCGATGTATGGCATACGATGGTGCTTGCGGTTGGCGGCAATCACATCACGCAGGATATTGCGCATGGTCTGCGGTTGCCGTTCGCGCAAGCCGAAGAGGTGAAGAAGCAACAGGGTCATGCGGCGCGTGGCGAAGTTGGGATCGAGGAATATTTTTCCGTGCGCCCGTTTGGAGAGGACAAGCCTGTGCAGATCAACCGGCAGGAACTGGCAGAGATCATCGAAGCGCGCGTGTCGGAGACCTTCGGGTTGATCCTGCAAGAAATCAAACGCTCCGGCTATGACGGTCTTCTGCCCGCGGGCATGGTGTTGACCGGCGGCACGTCTGCCTTGCCGGGCATCAGTCGCGTGGCAAGCGAGGTGTTGGGTATGCCGGTCCGCGCGGCGCAACCGGAGAATCTCTCCGGGCTTGTAGATCGGTTGAGATCACCGGCGTATTCCACCGGTGTGGGTTTGTTGCAGTGGGCGCTTTCGATGCAGGATGAAGATACAGGCATTGGAAGAGACCGTCGCAGGAAAGGAGAAGCGCGCATGGGTTTTGGGTACATCAAGAAAATTGTCGGAAGGATTTTGCCGTAGACTTGCCGCTACGATGCGGAGAAGAAGAGAAAAAGTAATCTCTACGACTCTGAGTCTCTGTGGCAGATAAATTATTCCCCTTAAAATTTATCGCCGCGGAATCAAAAGCAAGTATCATTCAACCAATGTTTGATGGAGGCTCAACATGGACTCGACCAATAAGCAAGACAACCAGCAACAAACAGAACCGTTCGCCCGTATCAAAGTGATCGGTGTGGGAGGCGGTGGATCGAACGCCGTCAACCGCATGATCGATGAAGGTATTCAAGGCGTTGAATTCATCATCGCGAATACCGACGCGCAAGCGTTGAAACACGCGAAAGCGCCCACGCAAGTGAGACTCGGCGATAAGTTGACGCGCGGTCTCGGCGCGGGCGGCGACCCCGAAGTGGGGCGCAAAGCCGCGGAAGAATCTGCTGACGAACTATACAAGGTCATGCAAGGCGCGGATATGGTCTTCGTTACCGCGGGCATGGGCGGCGGCACCGGCACTGGCGCCGCGCCGGTCGTGGCGCAAATTGCAAAAGAAAGCGGCGCGCTCACCATCGGCGTTGTGACGCGCCCGTTCACCTTTGAAGGCGGGCGGCGCACGTCGTCGGCTGAAGCGGGCATCGGCAAATTCAAGGAACACGCCGATACATTGATCGCGATTCCCAACGACCGCTTGTTGCAGATCGCCGATAAACGCGCCTCACTGCAAGACGCGTTCCGCCTCGCGGACGACGTGTTGCATCAAGGCATTCAAGGCATTTCGGAATTGATCACCATCCCCGGCCTCATCAACCTAGATTTCGCCGACGTGCGCGCGATCATGTCCGAAGGCGGAGCCGCCCTCATGGCGGTCGGAATCGGGACCGGCGATGAACGCGCGAAGAAAGCCGCCGAAGATGCCATCTCCTCCAAACTGCTCGACATCACCATTGACGGCGCGCGCGGCGTGCTATTCAATGTTACCGGCGGACCGAACATGACGCTCTTCGAGGTCAACCAAGCCGCGGCAATCATCCGCGAAACGGCTCACCCCGATGTCAACATGATCTTCGGCGCGGTTATCGACCCGAACCTGGGCGACGACATCCGCATCACCGTGATCGCGACCGGTTTCGAACGCAGCGCCATGCCGCGTCGCGCGCTGGAAAAGAATACGCGCGAAAACAAGCGGACGACGGCAGATGTATTCTCGCGCCCGCTCGAATCGGTCTCGGTTCATGCCGACGTTCAGCCGGGTGAGGCAAAACCTGCCCCTCTGCCCCCTGTGAATAAGGACGATCTCGACATCCCAACCTTTTTGCGGAATCGAAGATAAATAAATAAAATTCAGACCTCACAGGTTTTTAAAACCCGTGAGGTCTCGATGAAAAATTCGGTCAAGTCCACCTCCTTTGCCGGAGCGGTTCTGGCGTGCCTGGGCGAGCATGTCTGAATCGCTCTGCGCGTTTAAGTTCTTTCACCGCCAAGGACGCGAAGACCGCAAAGAAAAGCTTTAAATCTTCGCGCCCTTTGCGCTCTTAGCGGTAAAAAAAATCGTGATATGCTAAAATACGCTCAATGAAAGCCAATATCCCACAGCCCGTTCACGAATCATATAAACGTCATCGCAGGGAAACGATGTGGCAGATCATTCTCCCCGTCGCGTTGACCGCGATTCTCTTCGTCGCGTTGATCGCGCTGATCAATATCGCCACGTTCAACCAAGGCGGCGACGCAGGTCGCTGGGCGGCGATCTCCACGATCTGGATCGTT
>Ga0138256_10000872_pt1 | contig 32683 bp, 28 predicted proteins | sample KNB2016incub_MG_FD_105486 | JGI IMG/M metagenome (GOLD analysis project Ga0138256, IMG submission 105486) | Active sludge microbial communities from wastewater in Klosterneuburg, Austria - KNB2014incub_MG | ecosystem: Engineered > WWTP > Activated sludge > Unclassified | place: Austria... | reverse complement strand
TATCTCTATCAACTGGAAATTAATAAAGCAGAAAATGAACTGGTAGCACTCCGAAACGAAAAATTGCAGAGTGAAATAGATTTCAAGAACTCTGAACTGGCTACTACTGCCATGCACCTGGTACAAAAAGGGGAATTATTAGCGAAGATAAAAGGTGAATTAAACCAGATTATGAAAGTGTTAGATAATGAAAAAGCAGTAATCGAATTGAAAAAAATGATAAAGGTATTAAGTGAAGATGATAAAATGGATAAAGACTGGGAGCATTTTGCACAACACTTTGATAAAGTAAACAGCGACTTTGTAGTAAGCTTAAAAGAGAAGCACCCAACCATCACGGGTAATGAATTGAAGCTATGTGCCTATTTACGAATGAACTTATCTACTAAAGAAATTGCACAACTGATGAATATCTCAGTACGGGGAGTTGAAATCAGCCGTTATCGTCTTCGGAAAAAACTTCAAATTCCCTCCGAAAAAAGTCTTTTTGATTACCTGATCAACATTCAGACTAAACCTTAACAGGTAGTTACTTTCCGATACAGAAAATACCGAACTTTGAAGATTAATTAGCAACGACTTGAGAGATACAATTGAAATTATCAGTCGCCTTTTGTGAGACTTATCTTACTTAACGCAGCTTTATTTACTCTTATCAAATACTACAGCAAGGTAAATAAATATTGTAAAATAAAAAAAGACAATTTTAATACCAACATTAATTGAAGTATATATTTTTATTTTGTGATAAATTATATTTATGCCCAGTAAAAAAGTAGCTGTTAAAAGAAACCCCAATTTAGATTGGGCCATCGGACTCTTAGGAGGCCAGCCTGTTCCTACTAAACAAGATAAATTCAAACCTCTAAAAGGCTACGAGGGTGTTATGGAAGAAAATGGAGAAGAAACTATTCTAAAAGATCTGTATGTTAAAAATCCGTCAGCTCATCTGATAAAAGAATTTGAAATTCGTTTAAAAGAATTTATTAAAGAAAATTTACGTCCAGAACATCCATATAAATCTCCAACTAAAGTGGAAGTGATTCTTGGATTTGATATTCCTGAAAAAAGATTTTATGATGTCGATGTTGACAATCTTTCAAAATATGTGCTAGACTGCATGAATGGGCTTGTCTTTGAAGATGATAGCCAAGTTATAAAATTATTAGCAATGAAAGAAATACACCCCTGGAATACCAATGGCTTAATGATCGGAGTTAATATTATTGACAATCCTGCCAAAAGCTGGTTTAATGTTAAGTTGTTTTACATGGAAGATGTTGCAGAATAGAGAATCATCAGAGAATACTTAATTTCTCTTACTTTTTAATTCTCTTCTTTTTTTCAATAATCTTTCTTCTTTTTTGAGGAAGTCTCTCTGGATTTAATTTATTCTCTTTGATCTCTGTTTCGGTTAACCTTATTGGAATCCTTTTTGATGCTACCGCTTTTCTAAAATATTTATTTGTCCAAATGACTTCAATTCTATCGTGGGTCTGACCAGTTGTATCCTTCGTCAAGGTATGGATCGATCTTTTTTTCCACCCGGATTTAAATGTGAGCATACGATTATATAAGGCATTATTATAGCCACTAATAAATATCATACACCTGGCTTTTTTTACAAGGGTCAAAAGCTCTTCATGAAATGCTTTATCATTTGCCTCTCTATTATAACCATTTGTCCGCTTGGTAAAATATGGAGGATCCAAATAAAGTAAAGTTGCCGGACGATAGAGAAATCTTTCAATCAATTTTCTCGCATCTTTATGCTCAATACGTACCTTCTTTAACCTATCAACTACAGGTTGAACTCTATCAGGTAAGTTAATCCATCGATTCACTCTTGCATCATGACCATTCCTTGAGTACGAATCAGAATATGAAAACCCCCCTCTTTCTTCTCCAAAAACTCCGTTAACTGCCATCATTGATTGAACTAAAAAACGTCTTGCCCTTTCTAATTTACTAAGTTTAGGATCAACTACTCTGGCATTCACTAATTCCTCCTCAGAGTACGGCGTTAAATCAATTTTATTACATAAAGCGTTTGGTCTATTTCTTAATTGTCGAAATAAATTTATTATATCCCCATCAATATCATTAATTATCTCAATCGGTGCAGCCTCTTTTCGTAGAGTAAGTGCAGCTGATCCACAGAAAGCCTCCACCCAACAATTATGAGGGGGAAGGTCACTACATAATTGTAGTGCAATTTTATTCTTTGAGCCAAAATATCCAAAGGGTACATTAATCTTCTTTGAAGGTTTCTTATTAACTATTGTGCCTCTCTTTGTAATAGATTTGGTTCTTGTCTTTTTTTTACCCGCCATTTAATTTGCTCTTTGTTTTAGAAATATTCGCTTGTACGCCTCTATATCATCATCTAAAGATTCATCATATAAATCCAGATCATATATCGCATAGTCCTCCTCTATCAAATCATACATCCTTTGTGCTTTTGCAGTCAGGTTTTTTCTTATGTCTTCATCTATAGAGTTTTCATACTGCAAAAAATAATAATTTGCCTCTTTTGTTTCTGACCCGCCAACTCTATGTATTCTATCCATCGATTGAATGTATTGTGCGCAATTATATGATAGGTCATAATAAATCGCATGAAAGCAGGTTTTGTGCAGTGAAATAGATTCTGCACAGGCTCCTGGATTAGCAATTAAAATATCGAGTCCGCTAGCAGGATCTATGAATTCATCTCTAATATCCTCTCTTGTTTTTTCTTTACTTATTTCCAAGTCATCTTCCTTTCTTACCGGTGTCTTTCCATATATTAATTCGCATTTTAATCCTAACTGAATAAAGTGAGACTTTATAAGCTCAAGTGTACCAATGAAATTGGACCATATAAGTACCTTTTGGCCTACTGTGTTTAATTGTTTAACCAATTCAGTTAGTTTTATCAGCTTTGCTGGCACCTCCATTTCATCGTAGCTTTTTATAATATTTGCCAGATCGGAACTAGTCAAAAAATTTTCATCATATTCTTTGATTGATGACACAAGTAATTTTGAATAGGATACAGCTTGCCGGAGGCGAATCATTCTACCACGCCAAAGTTTTCCCAATACCTCCTCATTATTAAAATACTCATCCTCGCTCAACTCCAAAATTCTGGAAGTTGTATAACTATAAACTTTTTGCTCAAACTCGTTCATTTTTATACTGATAGTATCGTGGAATTTTGGGGGTATTAAGCCCAGATCTTTTTTTCGAACTCTATAAAATAAAGGACCAATTTTGTCCTGCAAAAGCTGCTTTGCAGCCTGATCTTTTTTCTTTTTTTCCCAGCCATCAATTTCGAACTTATTACTTTCAGTTAAAGGGGAGTCTTCATTCCATAAAAAATCGAAAAGATTGTAAATGTCCTTATAGCTTTTGGGTATCGGTGTACCCGTCAGCACACATTTAAATCTCGCATGTTGGCCAATTTTCAACAACGCATTTGCCCATGAACCACCTATTTGCTTCATATAATGAGCCTCATCTATTACAACAAAGGCATTAACTCCCTTCTTAAGAATGAACTTTATAATATCATCATAATCATTTAAGACACTTTGGAATGTAGTCAGGTAGAGTTCGTGTTTGTCATCTGCAGAAGATAGATACTCAGATTTTCTAAATTCCTTGCTACCTCCTGATAAAATAATAGATTTTGCTACCCTTCCTAATGTTTCATTAAACTCATGCTTCCACGGTTGAAAACAAGAAGGTGGCCCAATAACAAATAAGACGTTACATAAGGATTCTCTTTTAAGTTTTTCGTAAACTGAAAGAACGACTGAAGTTTTTCCACTTCCCGGAACCGAGAAATTGGCAGCATTCTTTAATGAATACAAATGGTAGGCAGATTTTATCTGATGTTGCTTTAAATTTCTAGGAAGAGTCAATAAAAAATTTAAAAACAATGAAAAGTCTGCTTCGTCAAGTTTGCCTTCTTTAATATCTTTGCCTTTGTTAAATATTAAGCTAAGCGTTTTCTTTGAAGCCATCATTTTACTGATAATTTCATCGGTACCTGGCGAAAACTGAATACTTACCTCTTCCTCTTTAAAATACTCGAGTAATTTGCTTAGTTCAGCTGTGACAATCGAAGTGACCTTATTTGCGATATCACCAGTAATCGAATACCCATAATACTCTAATTGAGATAATTGATACTTTTTAAGTGTATTTATCCCATACAATGTGATTTCATTGTTTTCAATTGATAGCTTCAGCACTATTTTTTCTTATTAAGTTTTTTCAGATTATACCGGGCGTGATCAATTGCTGAAAATATTACGTCGGCTTCTGCACTAATTTCCTTTGATAGATTCATAGCCCGTTCATAATATGAAGTATCCATATTCTCTATTTTGAGATTATCATGCTTAAGCTTTTTGAGAGCATCTTCCAGTAATTCTAATGGCTTGTCTCTTTCTTCCTGGTTTACAATAACCTTGTGCGCCTGAATCAGGTTACCAACAATTTGTCTTTTATAGTGATTCCCCCAATGATCATCGATTTCTCTCTCATCATACTTTCGTCCAGCCTTATCATATTTCATTTCGTCAGGAATATCTTCTTTTACTTCATCAGCAATTTTTAATAAAAATCCCTTTGCCTCTGGGTTTTTAATATATTTAGGTATTTTTCTAACAAATTCATGAAGCTTCCCAATCGTATTGCTTGGATCGCTGGAATTAAGATTTCGTTTTCTGATAATTTTAAAAACTGCATTTTCAATTTTCCCAACCTCAGATTCTTTTACTTTGTACTCGGTCAGTTTAGATTTATTCTCCAAAGTACCAGTATAAAAATTACTATAATCAGTAAAGGCCTGCCAGCGCCCCTCCTTATCTCCAGAGCGTTCTGAAACGGTGTTATATAGATTCTCTTTATTAAAAGTTTTAAGATATTTATCGACACAAGCTAGTGGATTCAAATACCGCTTTTTAAAATCATTAACTACAGCCTGCAAATCTTTCCCTTTTTTATCGGCATATTGTGGATCATCAAGAATTTGTGCCTCCAAAGTATACCCATCTCTTATGTTATCTCTTAGAGTTAATGCACGATTCAATCCATGATACTCAGATTTCCCTTCATCCTGCATCTGATATCTGTTTTCAATTCTTTTAATATCAAATGCGGAAACAGTTTCCGGCAATACAATTACCCTCATATTTTCATACTGAGAGTCCTGATGATTTTGTTGATATAATTCTTCGAAAATCATCTTCCTTCTATTCCCATTTATTAAGAACCCATCACAAGTAATTATTGCGGGCTTAAGCTGACCCTTGTGTTTTATTTGCTGCTTAAGTATCTCCTTTTTTTCAGGATCATTCTTTTCCAAAAACTCTTTAAGCAATTTTTGCGTTTCATCACTTTTCTCGTCTAATACTCCGTGTAGTTTTTCATGGCTCTCTACTTCAGCTTTTATTCTCCCGTTTTCTTTTCTGTACTTTAATTCCTTTACAGGGAGTTCATAAATTTTGCTTGATCTTTTTATTATTAAATCATTTTTAAAATCAATAACATCTTCAGTTGGAGGACTTGCTTCAAGCAATAATTTTTCGATCTTACTTTTAAGAGTTTTGTTAACAGGTCGTATCGAGTCAGAAGGCGATTTATCCTCTTCTGATTCGGGAGTATTCATATTATAAATATGCTGACTGCCAATTTGGGTACCTATATTCAGACTGTCTGCCTGGTTATTTAACTGAGTACCTGAACCCTGATTAGTATTTGTTTGATCCATAAATTCAGAAATTGCTTGTTTGACAATATCTTCAGAAACATTATATTCTTTGACTGTAAACTTAGCTTCGTGAGAGGCTTTTATTTCCCTTAGTTTTTGAACAGAATATGTTTCTACATTATTGGTAATTTTGTGATGCTTGCCGCAAAGTAATATCAGGTTTGGAAAGCTTCTTCGGTATTCGTCATCTGACTTGGAATTGTAACGCTGACCTTTAACCTCTGCTGCTTCAATATGACAAATTTCTCCAATTAAACTACCATCAGGGTCAATAATATGTTGGCTACATCCCGGAAAGGCACAGAGATTGCCCGACAAGGCAAATAGTTTCTTAACCGTCGAAATTGTAGGCGGTAGTCTTGGCATTATATTAATTTACAACTAAATACTTAAGACGTTCAGAAATAATAAAATTAACTGATTTGCATCACTTTATGTAAAGGTTTCATCTGTTTATTCTTCTCCACCAAGCTGCCGCCCCTTCCTCCGGGCGGCAGCTTTCCGGGCATCAAAAAAGGCAGTTTTGGCTGCCTTCTGAAGTGTTACTGCTCTGCTGGTTGTAGTTTCTGTATTTTCTTATCCAGTTCCTTAATTCTTCCATTCATCCGTTCTACCCGTTCCTTTGCTTTTTGTTCCTGCTCCTGTTCTATACCAGTTACATTTATTCCGGTGGCTTCTGCCTGTTTGTACAAGATATAGCCAGTGGCATATTGGCAATTTTTACTTTCAGACTTACCGGCAATCGCAGCTCTTATTAAGTAGTTCGCCTGTTCTTCGGTTAATGATAAGAGTGCTTTATAAAAATCTTCGCCTGAACTGGTATTGATTTCCGCGAATAAGGTTTGGGAAACTCTTTGCCTGGCACTCCAGTCAAGTGATTGAAAAATTAATAATCGTGTTGCTACCAAATCAGCCTCTGTATGATTATTGTTAAACGAAATATCCTGAATTGCTTCTTCAAATTCCTTGTGAACTATCACCTGAATTTTTTGTCTGTCAATTTCCTTTGCCCTTTCCTCTCGTTGTAATATTCCATGAATAGCTTCCTGCAAAAGTTCCGGCGTTGCTGTTCCTGCTTTGATTGCTTCCTGTACTGTTTTCATAGATAAACCTTTCCTGCTATCGCCGTTTAAATGGCGGGGCGGCGGTTCAGGGCTGAACAAAACAGGAAAGAATTCATTGCGGCGTTCTAACAATCCCTTTTGATATTTGCCGCTTTCCAACTTTAACTGATACTCTGCCATTTCATTTTCATAATCCTGCATAGCTCCATTAAAACCTTTTTCATCGAATTCGGGTTCATCGTCTGAATACTCATTTGTGTAATCTTCTTTGTCCGGCATTTCAGGAGTTTGTAGAATGGTAATTTCATTGGCATTATAACGTGTACATTCTCCGGCTTCTTCTGATTCAGCAATTACCCTTTGCATTAATTCATCCGGTTCGCCATTGAATAATAATGCTGCTGGCTGGTGTTCTTTCACTGCCAACAAAAAAACAAATCGTACTTGGGCAGTACATTTATTCTGATAACAGGTGGGATTAGTACAATGCGCTTGCTTCGCCAATTCAGGAAAAAGGCTTTTCATAGTAGCTGAATTATACTGGCAACCGTTACAAGCCCCGGCCTCCGGTACTAACTTTTTATCCTTCGTATTAAATGGCGCATCACTCAAATCATATTTATATTGCCGCAAGTGCCATGCTACATTATCCAGTTCAAAATTCTTTTGTTTCCATTTTGCACAATGCTCTTTGAAAAATTCTGCTTGCCCTTCTACTGATATGCTTGCAATCTCTACAGCCTGTTGCAGATTCATTTTATTACAATAGAATATCTCATGGAAGGATTCAATCAGGTTGAGCAATTTCAACCGGATGTAAACAAGCTTATTTGATTTGCCTAAACGCAAAGCAATTTCATCAATGGTCTTTCCGGTTTCCTGCATCCTTTTTATGGCTTGTGCTTCATCGAGCGGATGCGGGTTTTCTCTTTGCAGGTTTTCCGCTAACTGGATTTCTGTTACCTGTTCATCGGTCAGTTCCTTTATTACTACGGGAACTTCATTCAGTTTTGCAATACGGGCGGCCCTTAATCTTCTCTCTCCTGCCACCAGTTCAAACTTGTCCTTTGCAATTTTCCGAACTGTCAACGGTGAAATAATTCCATGCAGTTTTAATTCTTCTGCGAAGGCTTCCAAATCTTCCTGTTTAAAATACTTGCGATAGTTTAAGGGACTAAGTTCAATCAGTTCTGTTTTTAAATTCTGATACTGACCTTCTTTGATTTCCGGTTGATGGTTTTTTGTTTTCTTCATTTTTATTTCGGTTGTCATAATGTTGATTTTTGAAATAAGAAAATAAGCGGGGATCGCTCCCCGCCTTTTAATGATCAATTCAGGATTAAAGCTCTTTCACCTTTACAGGCAAAATCTTCGCAAAGTGAAAAGGCTTTCTGTGAACGCATTTGTGCCGTGCCACCAAATAACAATGATTTCAATTTTGCTTCATCGTTTTTGAAGTTGCGGACATTCTGAAAATATCCTGTCACGGCGTTGTATGCACCAAACACAGTTCCCTTTGTGGTTTCTTCCTGTTGTGTCGGGCTTATCATTGCATACTCGTACACCGAATTGCAAACATTATTGAAAGCGGTTGACAATTCATCAAACTTTGCATCCTGTATATTTTTCAATACTTCTTTATTGGGCACCATTGCCAACTGAATCAGCCGTTGCAAATGCTGGTCAGTAATCCGAACCCTTGACCACTCGTTAAAAATCTCTTCCAACTGGCCGGAAAGGTTATTAGATATTCCCATTACCCTGTGGGCTTCACTTAACCTGTCTTTTGCATTGGCGGTATGACGGATTTTGATACTGCCGGAACAATTACGAAGGGCTGCGTTTAATGTGTTGTTGCAAACTATCCTTGTCGGCGTAAAGGCAGCGGTAATACTTCCGAATCCATCATGGGAAGTTGTCAGGAACAAATATTTTTCTATTAAATCATTACTACCGACTTTAATATAACCCGGTAATTTGGCGGTGATAAAAATCCTTTCACCTTTTCCCAATGCCCCGGCGGTTTCATACTGGATACCTTCGCCGCCTACAATCGCATCAAAGAAATTAAAGGCATCCGTATTTTGTACAATCTCATAATCTTTACCTACTACCCCCAATACATCACCTGTATCTCTCCGCATCGTGGCGAAATGGGTCTTAATGCGTTTGTTAAAATCCATTGCCTGACCAGCATCATTAAAAGAAGTAGTACAAATATCCTCTTTGATTACTTCATAGTCCAGCCCTGCAAATCGGAGGGCTTCGGCACTGGTAGGATAATCATTTACAATTTGTCCGAGTCCATGCCAGGCTTTTTCTTTTACTGAAAAGAAACTGGCTTTGCCTGTTTGTTCATTTACATTTAAGTTATGCGCCATAATTAGTTACCCAGCAAAATTTATATCCCGCAGGCGGTACTGCTGCGGTTTGGTTAATTAATTCTTCGACTTGCTCAGAATGGTAAGTCTTCTACGGGTTCTGTGATTTCATTGGGTTGCTGAACGGTTGCCTTTGCAGTTTGCTTTGGAAACTGGTGAATTTTGATACCGTTCACATGAAGGGTTAATGAGCCTTTCGCTTCGCCTTTCATGTCATTGTACACATTCACCCCTACCCGGCCATCGAGTTCCACCAATGCACCTTTTTTTAATTGCTCTGCCCTCTTTGGATTAATCCAGTAAGCACAATTAAAATACGTGGTAACCTCAACGCTTTTTTCTGCGCCTCTGGGTTTATACCAATCATTAACGGCCACTGAAAATTCAACGACCTGTCTTTCGTATTTGAGTTGTTTAACAACTGCGTCCTTTGTGATTCTTCCGATGATGTTCATTTGTTTAAGTTTTAAATGATGAAAAAAAATGTTTGTAAAAGAAAAAACGGAAAAAAAGAAAGCAAGTATTAAAACGGCTGTGCGAGGGCTGCAACACCAAATCGCAGGCGGAATAAAAGAAGGGGCTGTGCGAAGGTTTTGTGTTTATGCCGAACGATTTGGTTGAGCGTGGGAGCCGTTAACTTCGCTTTCGCCTTTTGACCGTTTTCTTACAAACACTGATCTCCTTCCATAACTATACATATCATTCGTATTGAGCGGTGCGAGGGACGAGCCCGCTGAATACGCCATGTTTATCAAGGCGCAGTTGTCATGGATTATTTTGCCGCAGGCGAATTAAAAAATAATCCGGGAGTACTGCGCCGGGTCGTTGATCTTGTATGAATAAAGAACAGGAAGATGAAAGGAGCGTCGCAAGGAACGATGCCATGTAATACAACTCCCGGCAACAAAAAACTAACGATTGAAATGAACTCGTTTCTTACTGAAAAAATCTTTTCCGAACATGACGAACTGAATGAGCTTTGTGTCCGCAAATCCTTTGTATAAATTTGGTGAAGTCCGGTTGAATCGTTTATTCAAATCCTGCATCCGCCATTTTGCGGCTGAAGTACCAATTAATTTGCGGCAATTGTCTAATTGCTTTTGTTCGTCCTGCGATAAATTTATTTCATCATCATACACGATTACATATTTCCAATCGTACCCTTTCCAACGGATATAGTTATTGGCCACATCATTTCGCAATGACAACTGATTTTCATTCTGAAAAGCCCTCGGCTTGATCTCAACCCAAAATGCTTCGTTAGTAATTTTATGACGAATGAGAAAATCAGGCGTGTAACGCCGGATACCTTCACGGATATAATCAGTCGGTTTCTTCGAAACGGGGTTATAATAAATCGGAATATGTGAACGCAGGAACTCATAGTCCTGCTGAATGGAAATAGCGAATTTTAATTCCAACATAGAATCAAATTCATAGCCCCAATAAATTATTTTATACGATTTACGGTAACTGAATTTTCTCATGGTTTAATTTTTAGCGGTCGAGATCAACGAGGTAACTGGCATTTATTTCCGTGACATACCTTGTATGGCCGGTCTTGTCTTCATAAGTGCGGTATTCCAACCGGCCTTCGACCAGGATATGGCTTCCTTTTATCAGGTAGTCTTTTATTCTTTTGACATGCGCCTGACTCCATAATTTCACGGTATGCCAGGAAGTGATTTTCTTGGGTGGCCCTTGTTGCTGGGGTATAAATATGTCGGTAGCCAGTCGCATCCTTGCCATCTGCGTACCATCCTTTAAGGTTACAAATTCCGGGTCGTTGCCCAACCAGCCAACCAGCTGGATCCTGTTGAGTGATTTCATGATTTTTGGTTTTGTCGGACAAAGGTTGAATGACGGGAAGGTGGGAAAAGAACTTCACCCGTTTATATGAGGATATAAACGTTTTATTAAACGGATAAAACGCTTTATTTTAGTGAGATGGAAGCTGCCAGCCGACCATGTTTATGCTGTAAGAAAGTAATCAATCTTTCCATTGGAAGAAAGGACAGAAAGTTCTGTGATGAAGTATGTAAGAACCGGTATCATAATACGCAAAACTATAATGAGCAACAGGAAATCAAGCGAATTCAACTAATCCTGAAAAAGAACCGGCGAATCCTGAAAAAGATGCAAGCAAGGAAGGATAATGATGAGATACCCAAAGAAAGGTTATTGAAAGAAGGATTCGAGTTTGACTATCACACTCATCTGAAAAATACAATCAATAGAAACTATGTCTATACTTTCTGTTTTGATTTTGGCTACCGCCCGGTAAAAGCTACAAAGTATATAAAGGATTGCTTCAAGGTGGTAAAAGCGTTTGATTATAAAGAAGAATAAATTGATAGCAATGACTGCTTACGATGTTTTGAAAAACAGAGATATGACGATTGATATTACGGAAAGTGAATTCAATCAGTTAATAAAAGATTATTGTACCGCATTCTTTACCGAAAAGAATTACGATGAACGGTTGGGCTTGCACAGAAATCCTATTGAATTACAAAATGAAATATTGCAAGAACTCTATCATCAATTAACGATAATACAAAACCGAGCGGAGCTCCGGTTTGTTGAACAACGGGGTGAAATAACCGTAGGTGGTTATGTACACAGTGAAATCAATGAAACCTGGAAGGCGGACAAAAGACTTCCCACCCTGTATCATGCGATGATAGTATATTGTAAGCGAACGTCCCGGAATTTCATTATGACTGCAGCTCATATTGGCGAATACCTTGCACTCTTAGAAATGGTTAGTAAAATGCAGCAGGATATACACCAGACCAACTCTGGTAAAGTTGTCAATTCAATTCCCCAAAAAATAAAAAAGGAAAGGATTAAAATCCCAAAACCTACCAAAGTCCGGGCTGAATTGCAAAAAGAAATTGGTTCACAGTGCCCTTTTTGTGACAATGCCGATGTAGGTCATTTTGAAATTCATCATATTGATGAAGACCCTTCCCACAATGAGGCGATCAACCTGATTTTATTATGCCCTACCTGTCATTCCAAAATAGGGAAAGCCGATATTACGAGGGAACAGGTAATTCAAAGAAAACAAGAATTACTTAATACTGTAAAAAAGACTGCGGAAAATGGAAAAGCTATCAATATCCATGGGGGTGTAGCAAATATTATATCCGGTGGCACAAATACTATCCATATCAAACAAACTAAAAAATCTTCTTCTATTGAATACCCCGCTGGTTGCATCGGTTCTGATTTACTGAAGGCGAACTATATCGGTTATCTTATCGACCGGTATGAAGAATACAAATTAAAAGAACTTGGGAAAGAGAATATGCGATACGGTATATTAAGACGGCAATTGAAGATTGAATATAAAATTGGAAAAGCCAGGAAGGTCGAACATATACCTCTTGTACAATTCGAGGCACTCGTCAAACAACTTCAGAAAAAAATTGATGGTACGATGATTGCCCGGAAGAATGGCAAATTGCACCGTAATTACGACAGTTATGCTGAATATGAGGCAGCGAGATCAGTAGCCAACAAGACCTCCTGAAATATCGAAAGAGATTTATTAATATAAACCCTTTCAGGATAACTCATCCGGTATTGTAAAACCCCTGGCATTAGCAATAACATGGAACTCGTTTTTCTTTTCCGGGTTCTTACTAAATATATTTTCGAGTCTTTCTCCTAACCAATGCGAAAATCTTGACCGCTGATACATTTCACAAACGACTTCAACCGTTTCCTCTCTTAACGGGTACTTCTCTATATAATAAGCTATCATGTCAGCCCTTGGGTTTACCCATGCATACCAATCATTGAGCCTTTGCGTATGAATGGCCACTCCAAAAAGAACATCGCCAAAACCATTACCTGCTAATGCCTGATGAGTTACTTCGTCATCGGGGCTACAATCTATACCCTTTCCGATCATCAATAAATTTGCTTCGCCTATCTCTGCCTGGGGTATCAAAGCATTTCTCAATAGTGTACCATAAATAGGGAATGCATATCTTTTATTCTCCCAGATTCTGACTGTCCAGATTTGCCTTATTTCTTCTGGTGTATAATTGAGTTGATTAATTTTATCAGGGTACAGGTGGATTGCAAAGAGATCGAATTTATGTGCTTTCAGGAAAGTGGCAAGATTCTCTCTAACCACCTCACCGCAGCATTCAAAAACCTTATTGACAACTTTTGTAAAGTCAGACTCACCAAAAAAAGAAAAACCAAGCAGATCTATCCGGTGGTAAACGGCGATCCAGAAATCAGTCAAGCCGTTTGGCTCAACAGTATCATCAATTTCCCTGACAAGTGGGCTGACATCTTTATTAGCAGCCGTAAAGGTCATATCAAAATGCTTTTCGAGTTTGTTCAATAAATTTTCCGTTCCGCCTTCAATTGTAATTTTTAGCAAATTGCTTTTGACAAAACTCCAGAACGATTCGGTGTGATGAGATTCAATATCATTGGACTTGAAATGAGCACAATCATTTCTCCGGTCTTTCCAATATTTTACCTGCTGACGGATACTGTCATTGATATTAAAAATCGGGTTGGTGTTATTGATCAGCTCCTCATAGACAGCTTTTTCCCAGGTATCATCATTTTGTAGTTTCGCTATAATACTATCCCATCTTCCCTGCGGCACCGCCACTGGTTTAGCCGACCTGATAATAACTTCTTTCAATATGGTGATGAAGCCCAAATAGCTGAATAAAAGTGAGGCCCTGTAAGCAGCATTCCTATAACTAACAAATGCCTCGTCAAATAGCGTGGTGACATTTTTACTGTACTGTTTCTGAGATATCCATCCCTGGAATGGCAGTTGCATAAATGGTGCTTTATATGAAAATAAATAGAAAAAACCAGGTTTTGCCGACCTGAAATAGGATTTCCTCTGATTTAAAAGTAATAGTACATTTAATTAGCTGGAGTCCCTTTCACTAGCCACAATACTTTGATATTCCAATAGTTAAGCATACTATGACGAAAGAGCAACAACAACAATTCCTGGAAAAATTATTGTCCAGAAAATCGAACACTTCTGCCTTTTCGGCTGTGTACAAGTATTTTGACGATGGCACTGAATTGAAGTTGCCCAAACTGGCTGAATTACTCAGCATTGACCAAAGCCTTTTAACAGAAGATGGAAAAGAAGCGCTTGGTTATTTGGAAAGTTTGAAAGAGGAAAGCAATAAGATGATGACATTTGAAAAGTTTAAAGTGAAGCTGATGATATTCCTGTCCATACAGGATCTGTTATCCACTCCTTTATTCCCGGATACAACTACCCATGCGTTTCTACAGGTGAAATACTTTTACTATGAAAGCAAATATATACTTACGGAAATGATTGTGTCCAGTTTAAACGGTCTGCATATTGCAAATAAACAACTGCTCCGAAATTTCCTGGAGTTTAATCTTCAACAATGTTATTTCATTAATAAAATTAAAAAAGAAAATTCCTTTCAAATATTTACCAACTATATAAAAAACAGAAACAACCCCAATACTGCCAAGCTAGTCACCCATGCAATACCAGATGAGCCTTTTTGCAAACCAATTAAAAAAAGAATACAGCTCGAGCTTGATAATTTATCCAGCAGGTACAGCCATGCATACAATCAAGATGAATCCCCTAAACACCAGGGTATATTTCGTCCGGGGTTGACAATTGAAAGCCTTTACTTTTATGTCCAAGCCAGCGTTACACTGGATGTAGTTTTATGGACATACTATGTTAATTTTCCAATGTTATTCAGCCCCGTGAACATTGTAAGAAAATTTGGTTTCAGCCCTCCTGCCTTATTTGTTACAGAAGATGTAACTAAGCTTATCAAGCATTCCATGAGCACCGAGGACTTTGAAGCTTTTGAAAAATATGCCAGCAATTCCCAGGAAGTTAAAGATCACTTTGGCTGGTACGAGTCTATGCCAGATATGAGTGAAGAGGAAATCTGGAAACAATGGGGCAAACCCCGGGAAGCGAACGATACTATTGAAACGTGTTATTTAAAGATGACTGCTACTGTAAGAGCTTTTTCGGAGTTATTGGTAGAGACAGAAAAAGAAAAAGAGTTAAGACTGGCTAAAGAAGAAGCCGTAGACGATGCTGTAGTAGAAAGTTATTTAACATTTTCCAAGTGGCAGAAGGCCTACAAGAATGCAAAGAAATAAAGAAAGCTCATTCTATTAGCGTTGCTAAATTCCTCTCCCTTTATTTTTTGATCGTCGTTTTTTTTGTAAGAGTAAGGGCTCATTCATGTGTAAATGTGCTTCTACCATCACCATTCGGTCCGGCAATTACATGGAGCGTGGGCATAAGTTTAACTGTTTGTCAACCGTATGCTTCAGGATAACAGTATCCTGTAAGACCAGATATATTCTTCCATCTTCATTCATGGATAAATTGCGCTGTTTTGGGGCAACGCTAATCCCGGTAGCTGACAGACAAGGCTGCTGCAAATCGTTTGGTGTCGGCGGCTTCCATTGCGGAGCGAAGCTGTTCGTCCAGTTCCTCATGTGTCATGTTGAAGATTGATTTCATAAGGCAAATTTACGCAAAATGAGACTTAGGGGAAATACATCAGAGAATCAAGCTAAACAAAAGCACAAGTCTAGTAAAAAATTTAGCCTATTTCAATACAAAAAACTAAATGCCCTTGTTGATGAAAACAACTTCAGCCTGTTTAATCCTTTCCAGTTCTTCATTTGTCACCTGTGGTGTATTAACGAACTTCTTAAAAAGGTTGACCAGTTTAGTTCCCACTTCAGACAACAAGCTTTCTTTAGGTAACGCAACGTTCACCAATGAACCTAAATAGGGATTTCTCAATTTACGTTTTCCAGTCACCGCTAATAGTGACGTTATATCATCAAAGTGTTTCTCTGAATCTTTTGCAAGAGAATGCAATGCATATAATTTCAGTTTACCTGCAAAATCATCATTACCCTCCGCATATTTCATACTCGCAGAAAAAAATCTGTCAAATGCTTTTTCATTCTTATTATAATAATGGGCTTTAGACATATAGTATAAAGAGTCGCCAAGCAAACAATCTACAAAGTAATGCGTATTTCTAGGACTCGTCTTTCGATACTTTTTTAATTTGTTTATGAAAATTCCGAAATTCTGAACTACTTCAGGATCCATATATTCTACTTCGAGATAAATTGCAAATATTTTTAACTGTGTTGCAAATAGAAATGTTTTAGGAATCTCTTCTATCCCTGATTTAATAAAATAGCTGTTTGTGTAATAATTCTTTGCCAGATCTAGCCGGTTATTTACAAAGCAAATATTCCCAACCTCATGCAACATCCATGAATAAAAATACACAGTAAGATTATCTTTCTCCTTGGTCTCCCTTATAATTTCAAGAGCCTTCTCATAATTCTCCAACGCATCCTGAAACCTGCTTTCCTTGAAGTGCTTAATTCCAGTATTGATATGATTGAAAATTGACGTTTTTGGAATAAACCCCCGATCAATAGCTGAGATTTCCTCAATGGTAAAAGCATTATAAGGGTCAATTTTACCTTCGATTGATTTCAAAAGTTTTATATGAGATGAATCATCTAAACTCCGAACCCTTACATCCATGATTTCACTGTTCAATGTCTTGAAATCATCATAAACCTCACTTAAATTAACAAGTGGATCAAGTTGAATCGGAGCGTCAAATAATTCCCTGAATTCATTTAATTTTTCATTTATCAATACTTTTTCCTGCAAAAAAAATTTTAGTTTCTTATCAAATTTTTCAAATGCCAGCCTCAATTCCTCCCTGGAAGTTCCAGCATCCATATGTTTAAGAAAAAAATCTTCTACTGGTAAAAGTATCTCCGTTTCATTTAAATATTGACCTAATTTGAAATACTGAAGAGACTGAAAGGCAATTAACGGTTCGATTTTACTTAGGAAACAAAACCTTGGAAACGACAGAAATTCAAATTCAGATTTTTTTAATAATTCTTCACATTTATATCTCCAGAAATTCAAGACGACAATATCTTTATAAAAGACCAATGTGATTGCTGTTTCCAATCGCAGTCGCTGAGAAAAATCATCATTCAAAATAACTTTGTCGATCAAGGATTTTGATTTAATTCCTCTCTCCATCAACCTACAGTAAACTGAAATGTTACTCAAAAATCCTTCTATTGTATCTGTATTATTTTCTTCTAATTGCTGAATAAACAAATTATTGAGTACCCTGTCCTGCATCGCCCGTGTTTCTTCTGGCAAGTGCTTAAAAAACAACGTATAATAGGCAATTGTTGAATAATCCTTTCGCACCCGCTGAATGAGTGCTGGATAAGGTCTATCTGCAAATAAATCAGCGAAAAAATCCTTCCAGTCCGATTCATTAAATGACTGAAGATAATCCATAAAAAAGGTCATGTCATCATTTTGCTCTCCATTAACCTTTTGTAAAAAATCATTATAATAACCTGGCCTTTGCATAGTTTAATTTATGAAATTACAAAACGATCCTTAACTGTTCCTTTTAACACCTTTACTGGTCGGTCAATCTCTCCAATCGGTATGAGCCCATGAACAGCTTCAGGGCGTGGCCGCACCTCTGTTTTACTTATCAATTTACGGTGTTCGATATCTTCAGGATTCCAGGGCTGAGTCCATCCACAGTAAGAATCAGCATCGGTGCATTTAAAATATGAATACAAATTTGCATCTGCAATTGTTGGGTAATGCAATGCGGGAACTGATTCCTTTGAATAAACAAATAACAAATGGCTCATTCCTTCCTGCCTATGAGCCAACCCAAGATTAGTTACAACTTTTAATATTTCATGGGGAGTAGTAGCAAACTCAAATGGATCATCCGGAACTGATTCGGACCAGGTAGCCCATGTACTATAAGAAGTAAAATTTACTGCACTTTCTGCAGCTGTAAGCGGTTCTGTATTGGAACATAATTTGGAAACAATTTCTATAGCACGGTCTGTACCTGATAGCCTCAACGTTCGTTCCGACAAACTGGTAATGAATTCATCAGCAGTTTTTGCACCACCGATTTTTGGTGCAACTTTAGAAATATCAATTACAGGACCCCGCAAAGTATATTTGTAGCAAGTAGATTTATATATATTCCCTTCCAGTTCGTCGAAAGACAAGTGTCTATTATCATGTAACTGATCCAATATTTCTTCCATATCATTTTTTGAAATATGGAAATCAGCTTTAAGATTATCCACGATTCTTATTCCTAGTCCCGAATGGCTGCGCCATTCACTTAGCAATTTTTCAATATTTTCCGCCTTCCCTTTATCCGCAACTTCCATTTTTTGCATAACACTAATATAAGTAGAAACTTTCATGAAGATTTGTTAGGTTTTGGTTAATGGAAAGATAAATAATTATCACATAATTCAAAATTTTACATTATTTAATTTCTACCACAATCTTAACGTATCAGCATTTACACTTAGTTCTTTTCTACCCTTTTATCTTCGTTAAATATTAAAAAAGCCGCTATTCATTAACAGAATAACGGCTTATCCTCACCGAATGGCCTTATTGCTGGTGACGGTCTCCACCGGCACTTCCTCTTCGGGCCACTACATTTTAACCCCGTTGCCCTGTTTGCGGGTGCGTTTTTTTTTGAGTTCGATGTCATCGCCGCCGTCGTCACCGGCCTTTGTACTTTGCTTTTGCTGCTTCGCTTTGGGGGCGGGAATATCCATCAATTCCTCCTTTTGTTCCTTGGTCAATGGCTTCATGTGGCCGTCATACACATTCAGCGTCCGGTCCTTGGGGTTGGCTTCGATAAAACCTTTGACTTCTTCGCCATCCTTTAAAAAAGACACGGATTGTACATTTCCTTTCATCAATGAATTGTGCAGGGCATTATCCTGTTCCAATTCAAGCGGCTTCAGGATAAATTCGTTCATGGTCTTTGTCAGGTCAAAGTTGTAATTGCTGTGATAACGTTGCAGATCGAAATTCCCATTGTCCAGCTTCTTTTCGAAATTGAGCTGTACCCAGGCATTGTAGTCCATTCCTTCTTTGTTCACCAAATCTTTGTTGACGGCACGGCCTTCGAGTAAATTGAATGCTTCCTTCGTGGTCACCCCATTGCCCTTATCGAGGTAAAAACGCTGGCTCTTCTCCGGGTCGTCCCTGAGGGTGGCCTGATAAGAATTGAAAAAATACATTTCATTTTCCTTCCCGGCCCTGAAAGAAAGATCCACCAGCATCGAGCGACCACCATACTGAATTTCATCGGTCAAATTGAATTCAGGTTTTTGTTCCGTGATATTTTTTTTCATGGCTTCGTTGAAGCCTTCGCCAAAGCCGAGGTTCAATAACTTTTTTTCCAGGGCGGCTAAATTTTGTTCGTTCATAGTTAATTCGTTTTTATTTGTTAATAATAGAATGCGTAACTGTTCTCCATACGGAACGCTGCTCAGCAATTCATCCACCGATCGTGCATGAATCACTTTGAAGTTGTCATACTCACTGATATTGTTATCGGAAAATTCATCGGCTTCTTCTTTTGTCTTAAAGAAATACATATCCGGTTTATCGAGAAAGTAACTGATCTCGTTGTAAGCAATAAAATGATTGCCGTTCTGCATTTCGTTTTTGGCAATGGTTAATAGTTCGTCGGCGATCACATGCTCTTTGTTCATTTGTTTCAAATATTGATAAGCCTCTGTTGCTGTCATCGTGTTATCTGCATTGGCCTCCACCCAAAGTGTTACTTCATATCGTTGCTTCAGGCTACTGTCATCGGGAATAAATTCTTTGTACAGCGACTGCGGCCAATACTTAAACATGAAGATGGCGGCTGCTTCCGGGTCTGACCGGTGCAATTCTTTTAATTTCATTTCTACCGATTCACAAAATTCCTGGTCGCCCTCCCTCTCATTGCCGGCGTAATAAGCATTGGTCATCGCATCGGCTTTCATCAGTTCTTCGTTCAGCGAAATGTATGCAGGCGGCACGGGTACATTGCGGATCGTCAGTTCGTATTCCTTCAGCCGGACACTGTTTGTTGCATCCCTTTCAAAGCGGAGAAAGTATTGCAGCAGGTCATCGTCATTTTGTGCATTCCATACAATGGAAAATTGCTTTTCCGGGTTGTTGCGATTCATATACAATTCACCTGCCCGTTCTCCCAGGCCAAGACTGATCAGCTGTTCCGATAACGCTATGACATTTTGTTCTGTCACCGTTACTGCAAATCAGGTAATACCAATGCTTTTAAAATATGGCCGTTGTAAATTTTCAAATTGAAATGACGGCCACCGTTTTTTTCCATGATGCGGATGCCGAGTAACTTGGCATCGGGTATCGTGAACTTATCGAGTGCAACCACAATGACGGAGAAATTGTATGCTTTCACCTGCTTTTTATTCCCGGCGATATACAATGGTGTTAATTCATTTTCCTGGATGGCGGTGCGTTTATTTTTCTTTTTATCCCGGATAGCGAACTGCAATAAATCAATATCATAATCGAGCGGGCTGTGATTACAAATTTCCAACTGGTAATAGATCACATCATCTTTGATATAAATACCCGTCACCTTCGCCACCACATTATACTTCTCCACTTTTAAGATGCGGCGGGGTTTGTTATCAATAATACTATTGGCATAGGTGGCGATATTTGCCTTTTTATTTGCCGGTAAATGCCAAACCAAACTGGAAGGTTGCAGTTGGTAGGTTACTGTGAACTCATATACATGGCCATCGCCTGTAATCACACTTAAATTGGTTTCGGTAAATTGTTTGGTAGCGGCTTTTACCAATAGAATATTACCATTCTCTTTTACGGGCTGCACTAAAATATCTTTAGTGCCACGATCCACATACTTGATGGGAAAAGGAAAGATGAGACTGGTGGTTTTGTCGGTGGTAATAGCCAAAGGTTGTTGCGCAAAGGCAACATTGATCAATGCGATAAGAATAAATAATAATTGTTTCATTGGTTTTGATTTTTATCTTTTAATAATACTTTGTAGCCGGACTTCACCGACACTTTAATGAGTTTCGTTTTTTTGGACAAGAGATTTTTCACTGCACCGATACCGGTGGCGGCGGCCTGTGCTTTGAGTGAAGGGTCAACGGATGTCATATCCATCAGCGATAAACTGCTGGCGGCAGACTCTTTCGCAGCATCTCTTGTGATAGCACCGGGAATATAAATGCCGGGCAAGCCGTCTATATCATAGACTTCCAGATTTACATTGTATAAGGACTTGCCACTGCGGATAGAATTGATTTCAATTTCCAGGCGTTCATTATTCAGTGATGCGATACCATTTATATAAATGCCTGCTTTAATGAGTTGTCCTTTTACATAGATGTCATTCAGCAAACGGAATTTCACTACTGAACCATTGACCAGACTTTGATTGCCATAGATGACGGCTTCAACAGCATTTTGTTCTTCGAACTCTTTGTCCTCACTGTAACTGTAGAATCCCTGGACGATGGTATCGCTGCCATTTGTTTTTCTTACTGCATATACTGCTTCTTTATTTTTAACGGAACGTTGTTTCACTCTTTCCGGATGCTGGATGTCGAGTATCTTATCGAGTGTGCCTTCGAGTTGGCGCATCTCAGGATCATCAGTGTTTTGCGTATAATTTATTTCGGGCAATTGCTGAAACACTTCGGGTTCATAACTTTTCGTCGGAGCTGGTTTATTCATTTCTTCTTCGAGCAACTTTAACTTCTGCATGACCAGGTCTTCGGGTTTGTTCCCTATCTTTTCATAGGGAGAAATATTTAACCGCTGGTTGTACTTTCCGGCGGTAATGCTGGTGAACTCTTCGAGTTCATTTGGAAAAACAGGTACTGTATCCCTTTTGAAATAAGGATCGCTGCGCATCCATTCCTCCAGTTTCAAACTGTCTTTATCGGCCTTATCATAAAAGCCCAGCTTGTCGAATAATTTTTCCTCCTTTAACCGTGCATCAGGCAAATCAAGATTCAACCCTTTAGTATCTGTTACCTGCTCTTTCTTTGCTTTCCCTCCGCCAAGGGCCCAGAAAGCCATTGTTAAAAATGGTATGACCAGTAGTGGCAATACCAGCAACATTTTTCTCCTTCTCACATTTTGTTTACTCATAATCTTTTTGTTTTAAATTTTTGAATTCGTGATTACTTCGTAATTCATACGCTTCTATTTTTGTTGTTGTAAATAAATTTCTTCGAGAATTTTTATGGAATCCATCATGCCGGGACGAATTGGTTGACCGATACTATCCATATAGCTTTTATACTCCTGTATCTGCTGGTAGATATCACCCGGCATCACATTCTCCATTATTTCATCACCGGACTTATCAAAATGCTGCGGCATACGGATGGGATCAATCTTCATGGATTGTTTCGGTTTTGCTATTATCGCATCCACTAAAAAATAAATACTTAATCCACTACTGATAACACAAAATGTAATCAGTATCGCTTTTAAATTTTTTAGTTTATTCATGCGTTCAGCAATTTTTGTTTGCAGCCACATTAAGCCATTCGCAATTTTGCCGGCTACTTTATCCTGTAAAGGATTTTCCTTATGTTTTCTTTTACGGAACATTACTGACGGTTTTCAATTTTTATATCCTCATTCTCCAATGTCTTCCACCGCTCAATCAAAAAGCCATGTGCGTTATTATCAGAGCGGGAAACATTTCGTAAATAGCCTTCGGTAACTAAGCTGCGGGTAACGATTGTTGTTGGCCGTATAATCCGCTGCACTCCTTTATACCGGAAATAATAGGGATAGTCGTTGGTATTGATGCTGATACTGTCGGCCTGCATCTCCTGACTGATATTACCAGATATAAGATTGGTGTAATACCCATTCTCTTTTAAATTATCATACTGTTGCTTCGCCGTACCATCAGCGAGGTATAATGCTTTATTGATATTTGCATTAATGACTTTATCATCCGGGTCCATCGTAAAAAAATAAAAATGAAACATCTTTACATGATCCCGTGCTTCTACCGGCACATTATCTTTTCTATCTGCTGAATAGGCTTCGAGGGCTTTGCCATTGGCGAGGATGAATATTTTCTGCTGCGATTGTGTTGCCAACTGATAACTTTTATGCGCCATGAATAAAGTCAGTATCAAGCAAAGCGCAATTACAGCCAGAGAAAACAAGCGTACCTGCTTAAAAGCTGTATCAATATTTTTAGTTGTTCTAAACATCTTTCTTACCTGCAATTTTATCTTTGAAATAACCGCCGCTTGCACCACTATCGGCCATGCTGTTGGCGACTTTGTTATAAGCACCACCTAATGCGTCCCTTGACATGCTTGCAGTACCTGATGCCGTGTTGCGGACTGATGTACTCATTATATTGGTAACCTTTTGCAATAAGGCATTATTACCTCCTGCATGAATGATATAGTTCGCAACACTCGGTACCGTGAAATAGCCGATGATGCCAATGATCATGAAAATCAAATAGGCTGTGTCGGTGGTGGAAAAGAAGGTATCGCCATTACTGGCAATCTGCTGCAAATCTTCTTTTAGCATATTCTCCTGAATCTTTCCCATGATGCCGCCGAAAATATTGGCGACCGGTAACCATAAAAAAATATTGAGATAGCGGGCAATCCATACTGTCAGCGTATGCTGGAAACCGTCAAAGACGGCAATGCCAAATACGAGTGGGCCCAGAATGGCCAGCACGATCATATAGAAAGTACGGATGGTATTAATACAAAGGGCGGCGGCCTCGAAGAGCACCTTTAATACTTCGGCCATCCATTGCTTGATCTGGTTGCGGAGATTGTACCCGAATTTATCAAAGGCGAAACGGATATTGTTGCCGATGCTTTTGAGCCATCCTTCTTTCTTTTCGCCGTAATGATACTTGTACCATTTGTCCCGGTCACCTCTGCCTGTTTCCCCGACATACATCTGCCAGTAGGCGGTTGTCTTGATAGCATCTTCCTTCATCTTCAATAACTGCGCAACAGCTGCATCGGAATCTTTTACCATTTGTGCTGTCCCTGTAACGGTGGGCTTCATCAATTGATTGATCAATTGAATCACCGATGGAAATATTAAAATGGCAAAGCCTAATACGAATGGACGGAACAAGGGATAAAAATCGATTGCTTCCGCTCTCGCAATATGCCCCCATACTTTCGCTGCGATATACCAAGTGGCGGCAAAGCCTGCAATACCCCGGCCAACACCAATCAAGCGGCTGCATAGTGGCATCATATCATCATACAATTGTTCCAACACTTCGTGCATGGAACGGATGCGGGTGGCTACTTGCGCATCTGCTATCACAGGACATAACAAAAAGATCAAACTCACTACAATCACTCTTCTCATTGCTCCCTTATTTTATACCGTGAATCTTTCTCATCAAATCAATATCCATCTTCTCTTTTTCCCGCTGCAAGGAAAGAATGGCCGTGCCGTTATTAAATTCATTGAGGAAAGTATATTGTTCCATGACTTCATCATGAATACCGTCAATGGCTTTCAATCTTTCATCATCACTCATCCGCAATTTGTTTGCGGTGATGACCATCGCCAGTTCATCCAGCTTTTTTAAACTTTCCTTTAGTACATTGGCATAGACATTTGCCATGTATTCCAGTTCGTTTAATGAAAATTGTTTGTTTCCCCTGAACTCCGCCAATGCCGCTTTGGATTCTTTGACAATCTTTAACTGGAACTGAATGATGTCGGCAATCTTTGCATACTTTTTCACGCCGGGGCTAACTTGTAATAATCCATCCAGGAAATCTTTATGCAAACTGAAATTTCCTTCTGAAATATTTTTGATGGAAGTATATCCTTTATGAAGGATATCATATCCCTTTTTCATGTGGCTGAGCATCAATTTTAACTGTGCCAGTTTCTCGACATTCAGCATTAGTTGCTTTGCTTCCTGTGACTGACCAACACATAAAGTTGAACTCAGCAATAAAACAACAAGTAGTTTCATAGTCCGTATAATTTTTTAACATACTCTATTTCACCCTTGGCGGAAGCCCGTTGAATTGAAATGAGTTTGTTCTGGTTATTAAATTCTTTTAAGTCCAGGAAATTTTGCTCCATGCCATTGGCTGCCGCATTAATTATTTCCATTCGCTTTGCATCACTCATCTGCACCGCAAAAGCATTGACTACCATGAATAGCTGGTCAATGCTTTTAAGGCTTTCGTTCATCATACCCGAATAGACTTCTGCCATATATTCCAGTTCATCTGCCCTGAAATTTTTATCCTGCCGGAATGTTGCCCATGCTGCTTTATATTCGGCGACCATTGCGGCCTGGTTTTCGATAATATCTTTTACCCGGTGGTAATAAGTGAGTGCAGATTTTACTTTCCGCAGTTCGTCAAAATAATTTGCGTACTGCTTCCGCTGTTTTTCCACCCAATCACTAATCTCTGTCAATTTCGTTTTTGACATTGCATTCTCCAGTGTCTTCTGGGCATTTTGTAACCAGATGGTTTTATTCTGGAGCTTTTGAATCTTCAGATCAACAGCGACAATAATTTTTTTAATGCCTGCACGAATGATTTCCGCAATCGGAAATTGAGCATTCGACTGGACGCTTATTACTAATGCAACCGCAACAAATATCTTTTTCATACTCTTCATTTTTTAAAAGGATATAGGTGACCCCCGCCGAAGCGGGGGATCACCATATATGCCACAACCAAAATGGATGAATCAATTCACTGTTAATTCGCAGCCATTGCAGGCACCTTCACAGTAATAAATTTTTTTACTGATCGTTTCTCCCTTTGCGAGCGGCTGCGAAATTGTTTTGAGTTTACAGGCCTGCGTGCCTTCGCAGTCACAGGTTGCTTTTGCGAGAAATGCTCTTTCATCCTGAACGAGATAAAATGGAATACCCATTACCGAAAACTTACCGTAGGCTTCCAGTGGTGATACATCTTTTGTGAGCAAATGGATTTCCTGTTGAATATCCGCTGCATTAAAAAACTCAGCCTTGTCAGCGAGGTTAATCACTCTTTCCACACTGTAGCCTTTATACGTAAACTTGCCGGTACAGCTACCGGTACAACTGCTTTGCAAACAACCGAAACCCAGCCCGTCGCCATAAAATACATTACAGGCCGAACCAGCACCGCTGCAATAGCAGGCATAGGTTCCGAAATAGGGCAATGCTCTTTCTGTTGTGTTCAGATCGTTGGACAGAAAGGCGAACCCCTGTGGTAATTCCACCCGCACTTCGAGGTTATCCGTTGTAATACACAACTTAGTTCCAACCGGTAGTATCATGCCCGTTTCACCAACCTTGACTGGTTTGTCTGCGATAATTTCTTTACCGCATTCAACGGGTAGTTCCTGTCTCACTACAGGATTGCTTTTCTCTACCGGCTGCGGTTCTTTTTTGTTGCAGGCCATCAATACAATCATTGCACACAATGCACTCATCACATTTTGTTTCATACTCACTTGTTTTATTTAATTAAAAATGGTTTACTTATTAATCGTATCTCTCATATCAGCAGCCATCGCAGCAATAGCCTTTTGCATATCTCCATCAAATTTTGCTGCATACTGCATCAGTTTTACTTTTTCTGTTTCTTCTGTTGTATAGGCTAAATACTCCTCCAATGAAACTTCTGTTCTAAACACTTTAGATAACATTCCACCGAGAGAGATAAAAACTTCTTTATACTTTTTGGATGGGTCGTTGGCTTTGTTGATTGATAACACCAATGCTTTTTCCTTTTCAGTAAGTCCCAGCAACTCCTGTATCTGCTCAAACTTGTTCTGGTACTTGGATTGGTCGAGCAATATTTTGCAATCACTATTATTAATGATGGCTTGTTTAACAACAGGCGACGAAATAATATCTTCGACTTCCTGTGTGACTACTATCGCTTCACCAAAGAATTTCCGGACAGTTTTAAATAGATACTTGATGTATTCCGCCATTCCTTCCTTCGCAATCGCTTTCCAGGCTTCTTCAATCAATATCATTTTGCGGATACCTTTCAGTTTGCGCATTTTAGAAATGAATACTTCCATGATGATGATGGTAACGACCGGAAATAAAATGGGATGGTCTTTGATATTATCCAGTTCAAATACAATGAAACGCTCTTTGAGCATTTCGAGATCTTTGGTGGCGTTTAATAAGTAATCGAACTCGCCCCCTTTATAATAAGGACGTAACACATAGAGGAAGTTGGAAACATCGAAGTCCTTTTCTTTGACCTTATCGGTCACCAATATTTCAACAAAATCTTTTTGCAAAAATTCGTAGAAAGAATCGAAGCAACGGAAGCCGCAATCTTTTTCATAATAAAGCTGCAAAGCATTGGAAAGGGCGACATACTCACTGCGGTTAAACGTCTCGTTGTCTTTCTTCCACAATGCCAGCAGCAATGTTTTGATGCTTTCTTTCTTCTCCGTATCGAGTGTATCACCTTCTCCAATATAAAAAGGGTTAAAACGGATCGGGTTTTTCTCGTCATAGGTGAAATAATAGCCATTCACCATCTGGCAAAGACCTTTATAACTATGGCCAACATCTACCAGTACGATATGTGTTCCCTGTTCGTAGTAACTCCGCACCATGTGGTTGGTGAAAAAAGATTTACCACTACCAGAAGGACCCAGAATAAATTTATTGCGGTTCGTCACGATTCCTTTTTGCATCGGTTCATCGCTAATGTCCACATGCACCGGTTTGCCCGTTAAGCGATCACCTAACCTTATACCGCAAGGTGAAACAGAACTTCTGTAGTTTGTTTCCAAATTCAAAAAACAACAAGCCTGTTCCGCAAATGTGTCGAATGAGTCATTCATCGGAAAGTCAGCGGCATTACCCGGTATGCCTGCCCAGAATATCTGCGGTGCGCCCGACAGCTCCTGCTTCGGTACCGCATCCATCTGGGACAGGGCTGATGATACCAGGTTTCTTGTGTCCTTCAACTCGTCCTTATCACTCGTCCACACTATTACATTGAAATGGCTTTTCACAGGCAAACGCTGTTGGCTGATTGCTTCATTTAAAAAATCATTGGTGGCATCTCTTGATATCGTATTCTCTCTAGAGTAAGCTGACAAAGAATGTAACCGTAATCTTTTGCTTTCTAATTTCTGAATTGTCTTTTGTGCATCTTCAACAAAAATGTATTGGTTGTATATATGATTGCAGGGAAGCAGTTGTCCTAATGGTGAAGCAAAACCAACGCTGAATTTTGTTTTATCGGTAGAATACTTATCATAATTGATTCTTGAACCACAGTAGGCTGGTAAATCGGCGGCATCGGCCAACGTAAAAATCTGGCAATGATTCGGGCCAACCTGTATGCCGTCATTAAAGGTGATGTCGTTTAGAATAAAATTTGTTTCGTTAGGCTGTAAATTGAGGTAACGTTCCACCAAACCGCAATACATTTTATTACCGCTCAACTCTGCATCATTCAATCTTCGTAAGGAAAGGAAACCGCTGTCATTTAATATTCTTTCAAACTGCCCTGCACTATCTAAGAAGTCCTGGAGCAATTGCGGCCTGATTGTTTGTTCGGGAACAATGGAACGTCTCAATAAATTGGAGAATAAAGAAGACCCCAATTTTCTGCCAGCCGGTTTTTTGGTGAGCATGATATAGCACTGGTGATCGAGATAAGGACGTTCATTGAAAAAGCGTTCGCTTGCACGGGACAAAAAACTTACACCGATAGCAGAAAAGTCAGCCGCATGTTTGCTTTCGGTGAACCAGTCCTGCTTGTGAAAGACTGTGTTTGCGGGAAGAATTTTAATCGCCCTGATCAATGACTGGTGCAATGCTTCATACTCCTGGTCGGATAAGGTAAAGAGTTCGGGCAACTGCACTTCATATACAATTGTTATATCGCCCTGTTTTGACAAGATGCAATTATGCTCGACACCGAAGATGGGTAATATGTCTGCCAGATTCTTTATGCAGCAAAGATTGCTGCGAAGCGAGCCGGTGTTGTTATGAAAAGGGAATTATGAATTGTGGAAAGGGAATTTATTCTTCGACACTGGCTTCATCATAAATAATCATTACAACAAAATCGATTTTTTCTTTTTGACTCACCAATGAAATAGTAACTGTCACAGGAAATTTCATTTTATATCCAGCAGCTTCCCATACATAATCTGGTAACTGTAATGGCGGAGACCATTCAAAGACGGGTTGGCGATCCATCGGACCGGCATGAATAGAAATTGGTGAAGGAGAAATTTTATTACCATTAGCAGCCACACAATCTATTTGCAGATAAAGGTTGTTTTTGGATAGTACACTTCCCCATTCTGTCGGTTGCTTCCATTCGAATAATGGGCTAAGTGCGATTTTTTTAAGTTCAAGGATTGAGCTTTGATCGTTGAATAGGAAAGCTTTTGATCTTTCCTTCGCATTGAATATCATTTCCTGATCTTTTTTACTACCAGCAGAGCCAACAACATGAGCTTGTATAACTGCAGTTGTAGTAAGAACTTCACTTCCCTTTAAAGCCGCCAATATATTCTCCAGGTAATGAACATTTGTCTCGACTGGCTTTCCTGATTCTGCTACCATCTGCCTGATAAAAGGACTGTCTTCCTTTCCATCAATATAGTTTTGCAAAACGGACCTCAGCCTATCCAATAATGCCGGATTATTCTCTGCAATCTTTTTTATTTCCCTGCCGATCACAATCGCTGCTATTTCCTGTAACGTCTTCTCCTCATTATCATCTGCAAACAAATCAGTATAAGTATAAACAAGGTCGGCTTCGAGATCAAAGAAGTTCTGAATAATTCCTGCCACATCACGGGGGTCCTTCATCCTGTTTTCAGGCCGGTCATCAAATGCAATTATTTTCAACAAAACAACAGCTGGGAGCGTTGCAATCTTAAAGATATGCCCTGTTTCCATTTTCATTTCCCGTGTTCCTGATTCAAAGACTTCCTTAAATCCATTTACATGAATTGTTGCCAACCCTTCCCCGATCAGCACCACTTTATCGTCTATTTCAATTTCTCCAAACGGAAGGATATCCACCTGTGTTCCATCCGGAGCGAGCATTACAAAGTAATTATCCTTTGTAGCAACAAATTGTTTGTGCTCTTTCAGGTAAGCCTTAACTGCGTCATATTGCTCCTGGCTTCCGGCGAGAATAGCGAAGTCAACATCCCTTGTTATGCGAATATTTTTCCCTCCCCTTGCATACCATACATCTTTTGCCAATGCCCCGATGATATAGTAATCTGTTCCGATGCGGGCAAATGCCTCCTCCAGTGCATCGAATATTTCTTTTAAATTTCCTTCCCTAATTTCTTTCAAACTCATCTTTTAAATATCTTTTGTAAACAATATTTGCTGTTTCGATACAACGGGGGTCGTCTGTAATCATCAGGTCTGCATATACCAGTAAAGGCGGTACAATATTTTCCTGACCAGGCTGATCGTTCTTCCAGAACTGGTTGAAAAAAAATATATCTCCCTCCTCCATATCGTCCTGCGGAATCAGTATCCAATCCTTCATCAGTTTCCTGTATTCATTGGTGTACAAGGTGAGCTTCTCCGGCTGCAGGTACCCGGTCAGTAATGCCCCGGCCGGTTCACCTCCCCATAGGCTTTCACCCATATTTATATGCAGTGTTTCCCAATCCCTAACCTTTTCTTTGTTCCAGAATTTATATGCCCCGATAAATAAAGCCGGTTTCAGGATTTCCCGGTAGCCAGTAATCCAGCGCTCCAACAATTCCTTTTTATTTTGCAAGGCCACTTTCTTATTGTTCAGGGGAAGTATAAAACCGGTTTCCTTTAACCCTTCCATCACGTTTTTTATATTGCCCAATGCTACGCCTGTTGCTTCAGCCAGTGTCCTGTAGGGAAGGTTAATGGCGTCTTCTTTCCATAGGAGATAAAAAACCGTTTTAAGACCGGTTTTCGTAAACGCCCTATTACCCGGTTGTTTTTTTTCCTCGATGTTTTTATGCCCATCAATCCAAACATAATGATCGGGTGTGTTTATAAAAATGTTGCCTGCTGTGTCCAGGTACCCAACTTTATGCTTGCGGAAAATTTCCTTGAGTGCCGGAAATATTTTTTCCGCAATCACTACGAATGGCTTGTTTTCCTTTGCCATATCCAGCAACTGGTTTACCTGGTGATGCCGCAGCTCCTTTTTCACCTCGGTGTAGAACCTCTCCTCCCCATTGTCAAAATGTAGATCCAGACGGCCGTCTATTTCATGCGCCAGCGGCTTCCACCTCCCCGTCAGGCCGGTTCTCTCGGTGAGCCGTTCCAAGGCAAGCTGGGCTATTTGATTCTCGTTCATAAATTAAGGACGTTCACGTTCCGTGAACACTCAAATTTAGTGAACATTCCCCATAAATGGTAATTTTTTGTTCACTTTTTTATTATGTTCACGTTACGTGAACATATATTTTTAGTGAACAAACAAACTATCCTTTACCCAAAAGGGTATAAAATTGTCAAAATCACCAAATTATACCTTATCGGGTATATTGAAAAATGATACGATTTGATAAGATTCAATTGTCAATACTACTAATAACCGGATTTTCACTCCTATAAATTAATACTGGTATCCAAATAATACATCCTGTCCAACATTACAATAAGCAAGTAAACAGGAGAATGATAGGACAAGTTTCAAACGATTTCCCCGAATAAATTTCATCTGTAATCAACATAAAGATGGCAGGAGAACCAGTTAAAAGGAAATTAAGCTACCTAAAATAATGGATATGAAAAATTATTGTAAATAAAATTATGCCTATTTATAAAATTGTTCTACTTTAACACAAACCTTAACTAATGCCAACCTTATCCACCTTCAACCTGAGAAGGCTATGGGCTGTATACAGCCTAACAGCTATTGCATTACTTAATTCTACCCGCACAGCCAGCCAAACTATTGACATTAAAGATCACCTTTTACTTCATATACCTTTTGATGGTGACGATAGTAAATCAATCAAAGTATATAACTACTCTGGTAAGAATTACAAATTTGCGCCGCTGGCAAAGAATAAAATCCTAAACGCAACCCGTATTTATAAACAAAACGATGTGCTTGACATCCGGCGTGGAAAGAATAAAGGTGACAGCATTATTTTGAACGCGGTTGATCATTTTCCACTAAGCATCAATTTCTGGTTGCGTATGCGAACCCGGAGTAGCACAGCACCCTTTACTGCTAATTTATTTATAATAGCTATAGGAGATTACAAACTGCTAATGCAGGAAAAAAGGGGAGCCGCAAGTGAAAAAACTCTTTTTACCCTGCGAATTACCGAGCCTACAAATGCCATCCGGGAAACACAACTGGAACTAGATATGAATACCCACGACTGGCAATTATTTACTTTGCAACTGGATGAGACCGGACAGTTAAAGTTTGCTCTATCGAATACTATCAACGAAAAAGATTTAGGGAAAGTTGCCAATCCATCAAGCAACTTTTCAGCGCCCGGCTTAAATGTATCAAGTGTACTT
>Ga0138256_10000871_pt1 | contig 32711 bp, 29 predicted proteins | sample KNB2016incub_MG_FD_105486 | JGI IMG/M metagenome (GOLD analysis project Ga0138256, IMG submission 105486) | Active sludge microbial communities from wastewater in Klosterneuburg, Austria - KNB2014incub_MG | ecosystem: Engineered > WWTP > Activated sludge > Unclassified | place: Austria... | reverse complement strand
GCTGAACGCTTGTTCGCTGTTGTAGCAGCTGAAGAAGAACCAACCTTCGCTCGGTCCTTTGCCGGCGTGGCTCAGATCGAAGTTCATTCCCGGTGTGATGATCTGGAAGGCGATGGACATCTTGCCGCTCTCCGGATCCGGGTGGATGAAGCTCACCGTGCCCTTGAAGTTCTCGCGGTAGCTCTCGATCGGCACGTCGCGCTGCGCGTCCGTACCCATGGGGATGCTGAAGCGCGTTCCGCTCACCACGTATTCGCTGTTGCCCGTGGTGAAGGGGGAACTGTGGTTGCCCGCGCAGTTGGGGATCTCGATGATGCTCTTGGTGCGGAAGGTGCCGAGATCGATCAAGGCGATACGAGGGGTGTTGTTCCCGTTGATGAAGCACCACTTGCCATCGGGCACGCCTTCGGTCTGGGAGAGTTCCGGGTGGTGGCTGTCATCCCAAGGGATGTATCCGTGCGTGGTCATCAGCATCGGCTTGGTCTCCTCGCTGAATCCATAGCCGCTTTGCGGATCCTCGCTGAACACGGGGATGTTACGCAGCATACGCCCACTGGGAAGACCATACACGCTGAGCTGCCCGCTGAAACCGCCGCTCACGAAGTTGTAGAACTCGTCATAGGAGCCGGGCTTCACATAGGTCTTCGCTGCTGCATCGCCTTTCACAGCGCTTGCTTGCGAGGTATTGGGCCTACATCCTTGCAGGGTATTGAAGAAGAGGAACAGGCCGATGGCTCCTCCGAGCACCAGCGCTGTGGACAACAGTGGACGTTTCATGGTTTGGGGTTGGTTCGTGGATCGGTTCAAAGGGTGCGCATGAATTCGAGTATCTCGCGGGACTCGTCCTTGGTGAGGTTCTGGTTCGGCATCCGCACAAGGCATTCCTCCAGCAGTTTCTGTGCTTCGGGATCATCGGCGAGCATCACATCAACGTTCATGATCATGTTCATGATCCAAGCGGGTTCGCGGCGCGTGGTAAGTCCCTTCCAACCCGGACCGACCACCCGATTCCCACCCCGGCTATGGCAGGCTTGGCATTTCACGTCGTAGGTCGTTTCACCCTTGGCCGCCATGTCCTTGTTGATGTCACCCAAGGTCAGGTCCGCCGCTGTGATCAAGCCGGGTTTCGCTGTCGCATTTCCGGAAGATGCGTCCGGCGTACCTTCCTGCGTAGCGGATGGGTTCGCAGGAGCACCCCCTCCGCATGCGGCCAGCGTGGTCAATGCAACGAAAAGGGTTGTGGTGATCGGCCAGCGTGAAGTCTTCATGGGTAAGGTTTGTTATTGGTGTGACAAATTTGATGGTGTGATCCGGGTGGGGCTATGACCTTCATCATCGGATCGATCGAGCAATGTTAGCTTTCGCGCCATTTTTCACCAACGTGTACTATCCGATCAAGATATGATCCGCAGGTGGTTCCAAGTAGCACTTCTTTTCCTCGCCATAGCGGCCACGATCGGGGCGACGTTGCGGTTGATCTATGTAGTGGATATGCCATGGCTCCTGTTCAAACCGTGGTTGCATGCGCATTCGCATGTGGCCATGCTTGGTTGGGTCATGCCCGCCTTGCTCATTGCTATCATCGGACAGGATGATCGCCCAGCGCCGCGTGGATTTTCGTGGTGGATGCTCGCATCGCAAGTCCTCGTACTCGCGATGCTCGTGAGTTTTCCGCTGCAAGGATACGGATCCATTTCGATCGCGAGTTCAGCGGGCCAGATGGTCATCGGCTATGTGCTCATCGCACTGCTGTGGCATCACACCCGGCATTGGCCAGCAACGGGCAGTCGGCTGCTGGTGCGTCTCGCCTTCGTTTTCCAGTTCGTGAGCACCATTGGTATCTGGGCCATGGGGCCGATCATGACCTCCGGCCTTGCGGGCACGGAATGGTATTACTGGAGCATCCAGTGGTTCCTCCATTTCCAGTTCAATGGCTGGTTCTGGTTCGCCGCCATGGCCATCGGGAGTCGTTGGGCGGAGCAGCATGGTGTGGATGTGCGCCTGGACACCACCACCACCGTGTTATGGGCGGCGGGCACCCTGCTCACCTTCGCACTTGCCGTGGCATGGAGCGAACGGCATACAGGCATCATCGCGGTGAATTCCTTCGGTATCCTGCTCCAGTTCATTGCCGCATGGCGAACCATGATGGCCATGCGGGGCGCGCGCCCACAGGCCTACGTGAAGTCCACCAAGTGGATGCGCTTCCTCATCGGGATCATGCTGGTGTCCATGGCTATGAAGATCGCCGCACAATCCCTGGTGGCCATCCCGGCCATGGCGACCATGTCGCTCACCCTGCGCAACTACGTCATCGGGTTCATCCACTTGAACACGCTCGGTGCCATCACCTCCTTGCTCTTCGCGTTCGCGCTCATGCGCGGGTGGTTCGATCATCGCAGGCTTGCCATGCGCTTCGGACTCATCTCCTTCGTTCTCGGCTTCGCCACCAGCGAGACGCTCTTGTTCCTGCAAGGCACCTTGTTCTGGGCGGGCCTGAGGAAGATACCCGGTTATTACCTGATGCTCTTCGGCGCAAGCACCTTGTTGGCGGTAGGGGTGTGGGTGGTGCTCTTCGCCTCCTTCAACCGGAGCGCCTATCTTCGGCTGACACGCATACGGGCCGAGGAGGGTGACTGATGAATTATTCGGCTCATCGGCCATGTTCAGATCCGGTCACGACCTCGAACCATCACATCCCCGACACGAATGATCAAGCGAATACTCCTTGCTCTTCTGGCGATAACGCTGGTAGCACAATTCTTCCAACCCGATCGTAGCGCACCTGCGATCGACCCCGCGAAGGACATGTTGGCGATGACCAACGCCCCTGCGGATATCCAAGCGCTGGTAGTGGGGGCCTGTTACGATTGCCACAGCGACCGGACGGACTATCCGTTCTGGGCCTATGTGACCCCGATCAACTTCATCATTCAACGCCACATCGATGAAGGCCGGGAGGAACTGAACTACTCCCGATGGGATCTGTTCGCGGGCAGTGAGCATGCCGCCAAAAGCGGTGAAGAGGTGGCCGAGGGTGAAATGCCTCCTGCCAACTACGCACGGATGCATGGTCATGCGCAGTTGAGTGGTGCGCAAAAGGACCAGCTTATCGCTTGGTTGAATGCGACCATGGGCGAGGCGGGGCACGGTGAGGCCGGGCACGATGAGTCGGACGACGACGACGACGACTAGTGCGAAACCGAAACGATGTCAACCCGCTTGATCCGGATGGCCGAGGCCCACGGATCGCAAAGGGACCCCGCTCCTTTCAGGAGGATGGTTGCAGCAACCTGTTGAAGTACGCCCACACCACGATCCCTAGCCCGAGCAATACGCCGAGTCCTGCGTATGCGAATACATACAGCACGTTATTGACCGGTTGCATCATCGCTTGGAAATCGGTCATGCCGAGCGCGACGGACCGATAGCCTTTGAGCAGGCCCGCCGCGATCAATGCGAACCAGAAGACCAGTAGGCTCACCGTGGTGATCCGCCTGCCGATCTTGATCCACCGGCGTTCCTTGTCCGGGAGTGCATCCATCCCCAGCATCGTTCCGATGGAAGCGAGGAGGATCATCGTGTTGATGCCGATGGTGGTACCCATGGCGTGCGCCACGGTGATGTGCGTGCCGTGCGTGTACCGGTTGATCGCCGGGATGGACATCAACAGCGCGAGGATGAGGTTGAGGAAGACCCAGAACTCCGAGGCCAGCAGGAAGCGGTAGGTGATGATGTTCCGGTGGATGCGCTGCTCGGTCATCTTCGCGCGGAAGCCCTGGATGATGTTGATGAGGAAGATCCATTCCGCCATGCTGATGCCGTAGGCGACGTGGCGGATCCAACCCGCCGTGGGCACATTGTAGATGTGGTGGCCCCAGTTGAACATGAGGTTGCTGAGGCCGAGGAACCAGAAGATGAAGACCTTCCTCCCACGTGCGATCCCTTCATCGCCGCTCAACTTCACCATCAGGTAGAGCGCAGTGCCGTAGATCATCTGGTTCCACGCGCCCACCATGGACCCGTTCGATTTCCACTGCACGGTGATCTCGCGGAGGTAGTTGTCCCTGAACCAGGGGATCTGGTAGAGGTTCTGCTCGATGAAGGTGATCAGGAAGAAGAGCAGGCCCGTGCTCCACATCCACACATACAAAGGCGGATCGGGGGTGCGCTTCAACCATGCACGGAAATAGTCCGCCATGAGGAGCAACCACGCGAACAATAAGGGTACGGCCAAGAGCGGTGGGAACTCCCAGTATTCACGACCACCGTACTGGTTCACGGCGTAGAAGCCGAAGACCGCGAGAATGGTCCCGATCCAGAGCACGAGGAAGCCGGTGTAGAGCATGGAACCACGGGTCTCCCCGAATTCCACACGCTTGAAATGGACCAGGCCGGCCGTTGCGCCACTGATGATCCAGAACAAGGCGGCGGAGACGTGTATGGGGCGTAACTGCCTGAACGGGATCAGCGCGATCCCATCCGGAAGCAGGAAGGCGAAGGCCGCTAAGGAGCCGACCACCAACGCCGTGGCCAGTAGCAACAAGGCAAAGCCGATGTGCCACTTGGTAGCGGTGGTCATGGGGTGGTGGGTTTGATGAAATAGGTGCCCGACCAATGCACGTTCTCCGGGGAGACCTGGCTGCTACCGGTGCGGTCCACCCATGCCAGGAAGGCGATCAGATCATCGATCTCCGCGTCGTTCAATTCCAGTGCGGGCATACGCCCGGAGCCGTAACGCATGAAGGCCCGCATGCGCTCCTCGCCCGCTCGTTGGTACTCGTTCGTCAGATCCGGACCCATGTACCCGCCGAGGCCGTACAGTTGGTGGCAGCTCGCGCAGTTCTGTTGTTGCCAAGTATCCATGCCCGCCCGCACTTGTGCCGTGGCGGGTTCCATGCGGCCCGCATCCCCGTTCGTGTACACGAGTGCCGTGTAACCCGCGAAGGCAACGAAGAGGATGATCCAGACCGTGCGCATTCCAGGGATCGTGCGTCAGCCGGGTGTGGTCGATCCCACTGCGCTGGCGCTGTTCGTGAAGATCATCGCTCCGTTGAAGTACACCTCCCAGGTCACCGGCATCGCTTTCTTCAGCATGAAGCTCACGCCGCACAATTCATTCTGTGAGCGCTGCACCGTGGCCAGCGTTTCATCGCGGTATTCCTCCTTTCCTTGGATATCATATACCACATGGATGCCGGTGTAGGCGATGGGATGGGTTTTGGTGAGTTCCGCGATCGCGCGCACATCGCAACGGTCCAATGGTTTGCCGGCTTTGCGCATCAGCGCCACCACATCCATGCCCGTGCAGCCTGTGAGCGCCACGAGCATGAAGGGTTTTGGGATCGGCCCTTGGTCCTCGCCACCCACGCGCTCCGGTGCATCCATGACCACGGTATGCCCGTTGACCAGCGCATTGAACTGCATCTTTCCCATCCAAACGGTCTCCACTTCGTGCGTCATCGGTCGGTGTGTTCGTACTGCGGCCAAAGGTGGCGAGGGTGTGCGATCCGGGTCCTGACCACCGTCATCTTGTGAGCGAAGCGTTGAGGTACACTTGTGCTTCATCCCCAAGACCATGATCAAGTTATCCGTTCCCGCCTGCGCCATGTTTGCCCTGTCCGCATCGGCACAGTTCAATAACCCCTTGGCCATTCCCCCTGCCCTGGACCTCGATACCTTCCACTTGGTGGTGGATGAGCATGTCCACCAATTCTATCCGGGGATCAACACGAACACGTACGGCGCGAGCGCGGAGTACCTCGGCCCCACACTGATCATGCATACCGGGGATACTGCACGGATCCGTGTCCACAACGACCTGTCGCAGATCACCACCATGCACTGGCACGGACTCCGTGTACCCGGCGAATTCGATGGTGGCCCACAGCGGGTGATCGATCCCGGAGACGTATGGGATGTGAAGTACCAGGTGAAGAATCCCGCCGGCACGTACTGGTACCATCCGCATCCGCACATGCTCACGGCTTTCCAGGCGAGCATGGGCATCGCGGGTTTCATCATCGTGCAGGACGATGAGGAGGCTGCATTGGACCTGCCGCGCACATACGGGATGGATGATTTCCCGGTGGTGGTGCAGGACCGGAAGTTCGATGCGAACGGCGATTTCGTGATCGGGCCTTTCGGTGACTCGGTGCTGGTGAACGGGACGCCACGACCGTACCTGGAATGCCCGGCCCAAGTGGTGCGCCTGCGCTTGTTGAACGGATCGAACGCGCGCGTTTACCCGCTCGGCTTCGAGAACGACCAACCCTTCAGCGTGATCGCCAGCGACGGTGGCCTGCTGAACGCACCAGTGACCATGGACCGGATCCCCTTGAGCAATGGCGAACGCGCCGAGATCCTTCTGGACCTCACCGGCATGGAAGGCGACAGTTTGTTACTGATGAGCTATGGCAGTGAACTCCCACCTACCGTGCCGGGTAGTTCGTACGTCCTGTGGGAGAGCAGCCCGTTGAGCGGGATCGATTTCCCTGTTCTGCGCATCCGCATCACGGCACCGACCGCTGATCCGGTCACCACCATACCAGCGACGCTAGGCACGGCGCAGCCTTATGACGAAGGCTTCGCCACCGGTAGCCGGACCAAGACCCTCACCGGCAACGGCATGGTGGGCATGGGCATGTTCATGATCAACGGTGCGATGTACGACATCAATGTGATCAACGACACGATCCAGTTGGGCAGCATGGAAGTGTGGACCTTCCAGAACAATTCCAACATGGCTCATCCCATGCACATCCACGGCGGCTCGTTCTTCATTCTCGATCGCGATGGCATCGCGCCACCGGCATGGGAGCGGGGCGCCAAGGATGTGGTGCTCGTGGATGTGGATGAGGCCGTGCGTGTGATCATGCGCTTCGATGAACTCTCCGGCGAGGAGTGGCCCTACATGTACCACTGCCACAACCTGATGCACGAGGACAACATGATGATGGCGCAATACATCGTGGTCGATCCACACATGGCCGTGACGGGCCGGATGGATGATGGATCCATCACCGTATACCCGAACCCGACCGAAGGCATGGTACACTACCGATCCGCATTTCCGGTGCGCACGGTGGAGATAACGGACAACGTTGGCCGGTCCGTTCTGCGCGATAAGGTCAGCGAACGATCAACAGGAACCGTGGACATCAGTGGACTGCGGGCCGGTGTTTACACCCTCACGCTACGCAATGGCGGGAACATCTTCCACACGAAGGTGATCCGGGAGTGACCCTCGGGTCAATTGTTCAAGGCGCCCTGCTCGATCCAATCGCGTATGGTCTGTAGCTCTTCGGCGCTGAGCGTGGTGCCGTTGGGCGGCATGTTGAGGCCATAGGTCCCGGTTCCCGTGACCTTTTGCCACAGGACCGATGCATCCGGATCGCCGGGTACGATCCGCACATTAGGCGCGTAGCCCGTAGTGACCACGTTCACCAGGTTGGCATAAGCTTGCGAGACACCGGGGGACGCTTCCGAGGCACCAAGATCCAACGCGCCACTCACCGGATGGCAATTCCAACAATGCAGGGTGAAGATGGGCAGCACCTCGGTGTTGAAGTAGGCGGTATCGATAGGTACACCGGGTTCAACCGGAGCCGGCACGAATACAGGTCCTTCATCCTTGGCACATCCTGCAACGAGCAATATGGTGCAAGCGAGCAGCCAATGAACGGTTGGTCGAGGGTTCATGGGTGGGGTTGCTTGGGTTTCACGAACAAGGTGCGGGCGATATTGAAGCCGAGCAGCAGGTACCCGTTATCATAGCGCGTGGTGGGTGTGGTATACAGGTCCTTCTCAAGGATCTGCGAACTACTTGCCACGATGATCTGGAACACATGGCCGAGCGTGGAGACCTCGTATGCCACCGCCACGGGGTTCAGGTGATCCACCGGTTGCTGGCCCTTCAGGATGGGCGTGTACTCCAGAAGAACGGACCCCTTGGTGGTGACCTTGATGCGACCGCTGAGAGGCAGTGCCACGGTGAGGTTGCTTTCCCCTTCAGGCACCAGATTCCGGTACACGGCTGCACCAGTGATCTGCGCGGAGAAGACATCGCTGAAACGCCGTGCAACGATCACCTGGGTGTTGTACGAGAGCCGGTGCTTGGTCTCGTACGTGAATGGTGTTACCCGATCACCAAAGAAGGAATTGTTCCCCACGGTCGGGAAGGCATCGGTCATCATCGCCGCGTCGAAATATCCGGTCACGGAGACCGGCATGCGATCGTCCACGGTTTGACGCAGGATCCTGTATTTGGCCGAAAGGTCCACCGTCTTGCCGTTCTTGGTGCGACCGGTCTCCAATTGCAAACGATCGGTGAGGGCGTACTGGAACCCGAAACGGATGTTGGCGGGAAGGTCCAGGCCAAGGAATTGTTTATACACCTGTTCGTCCGGGCTGACCGCGCCGAACCGGTGTTGGATCATGAAGCCGAAGGAGCGCTTGCGCGGCACCACCTCCACGGTCTGTGCGTTGATCACCTGTGTCCAAGAGAAGGTGTTCGTCACCAACTCAGGTGCCTCCTGGGCCATCGTCGCGTGGCTCATCGCACCGAGGAGGATCCCCAGCAAAGCGCGGCGGAATGGAAGATCGAGTTGCGTCATTCGGCGTTAGGCTTGAGTGTTCGCAGGTAGTGTACCACGGCCCAGCGCTGCTCCCGGGAGATCACTTGTTCATAGGACGCCATCTCCCCACGACCGTGCGTGATCTTCCAGTAGATGGCACCGTTCGTTTGGGCCTGTACTGCTCGGGATGCCAGGTCGGCAGGATGCACCTTCAAAGCGGCCGCATTGGGGCCGTCGCCTTTCCCTGCCATTCCGTGGCATACCCAGCAGAGGGAGGTGAAGATCTTCTGCCCTTTCTGCACGGCTTTCGGATCGTTGGCCATGGGGTCCACCAGTTTATCGGCCTCGGGTGGCGCTTTCCATGGCTCACCTTGTGGAAGTATTTGGAACCCGAGGGTCGGTACGAGCAGGAGCAGGATGAGTGCGGTGCGGTTCATGGGGGTCAGGATCCAGGACCTGTGGGAGCGGGGTCCGTGCGGTGTTGCAGCGCCAGCAGATCCAAGGCCTTTTTTGCGTTCGTATGGGATGGGTCCAAAGTAAGGGCCTTGGTCAGGCTCTCTTGCGCGGCAACCGGATCTCCGGTACGGGCCTGCGTGACCCCGAGCGTGTACCGGATCTGCGCATCCCCCGGCCGCAATTCCGCCAAGCGCCGGTATTGTAGCAGGGCCTCATTCCATTGCCCACCGCGCAAGAGGAGGCCGCCGATGTTGTTGCGCACCAGCACTTCGTCGGCCCCACGCTGTAGCGCTTGTTCCAAAAGTGCGATGGCTTTCGGGTCCGCGCCGGAGGCTGCTTCCATGGTCGCCCATGACAGGAGCGGCCGTGGGTCGTTGGGCGTTCGCGTAGAGGCTTGTTCATACAAGAGCCGGGCTTGTCGCACCTCGCCCTTACGCGCGCGTTCATCCGCAACCGCTAACGCCGCCAAGCCGAGCAATTCCTCATCGCGGCTATGCGGACGGACGATGCCTTCCTGAAGCGTGCGTTCCCAATGCGCGATCGCTCCGCGATGATCCCCTGCCGCATCCGCGAGTTCGCCCAAACGGTAGCGCGCTTCCACATGTCCGGGATCCTGTGCCACAATTCCTTTCAACAGTTCGATGGACTTCGCGCGTTCGCCGGCAAGCAGATACAAATTGGCGAGTTCCTTGCGTCGGTCGACCGGGCGGATCATCCCGATCGCCAAGGCTTTCTCATAGTGTTCGATCCCTTCGCCAAGCTGCTCCGCTGGAACACCCGCCGTGGCGCCGCTCAACTCGGTGAATACCGAGCGCCCTTTCCAGGTATGCCACTGCACGATGCCGCTGTGGACCAATAGGACCAGCACGGCGACCGTGAACGCGCCGAACATCCATCCGGCCGGTCGCAAGTGTCCGGTCACCTTGATCCGGATGCCGCGCAATTGCACGGTTCCGGAGCGGATGAGTTGAATACCCATATGCAGGATGTACGCGGTGCAGACCGCCAAGCCCACCGCCAGCAGGAACGGAACAGCATCATACAGCCCGCGGAAGATGAAGACCGAGATCACGAATGCGGCAAGCATGAACAGGTCCTCCTTCAGCGTGAAGCTGAAGCGTCCGGAATAGCTGCCCATGGGTTGCCCTTTGCGGAAGAGCGGTGGTTTGCGGAAGCCATATTGCACGGCATCCTCCGGACATACAGCGATGCAGTCCAGATCCTTCAGACAGCGCGGGTTGGTGACCATGCCGTGGGTCGCGAGTTCGCGATGTACCAGGATATCCGAGGTGCATGCCTTGGTGCATAAGCCGCATTGTGTACAGTCCCCCGCCAGTACGATGCGCCCCGGCGCCAGTTGATCGGCGATGCCGAACAACGCGCCGTAGGGGCACGCTTGGAAACAGAAGCCGCGACTGCCGAGCAGATAGACGATGGCGAAGCCGCAGATGAAGAAAGTGAACACCGCAACGCCCGGTGGCGGCAGGTTGCGCCAGAAGTTGTCCGTGGTGAAGGAGGACCATCGCGCACCACCTGCTTGCACCACTTCGAGCTGCGGCCCATCCAAGCCATGAAAGAGCGCAAGCACTTGGGGCCAGATGAAGAGATAGAACATCACGGCCATGGGGATCCAGATCAGCGTCCGTGATCGGATGGGCTGACGGCGGATGTGCAACTTGTCCATGAGCCATCCGCAGCTATCCTGCAAGGCCAGGATGTGGCAGCCCCACGAACAGAAGAAGCGGCCGAAGAACACCGTGGCCAGCATCACCAAGGCCATCAGGATGAAGCCGGCCGTGACGATGCCTTGATGGAGCGTGTACATCACCTCATTGAACTCCAGCGGTGCGAGGGTGCGCCCCTTGATCTTCCAATGCACGAAGTGGGCGATGAAGAGCACATGCACTCCGATCAAGGTGGCGGTGCGCCACTTGCCGAACGATCGGTGCTTCTTCTTCTCCATCTCACAAGGGTAAGCACGATATCACGTGCGCGCGCCTATTCAAGGACCACCCTGCGCAGGAAGCGTCGTCCAGCGAGGTCGATGGACAGGGTGTACAGACCTTTGGGCAGGTCGGTATGGTCCATGACGTGCCGCCAGTTGCCGCTCGGAGCCATGGCACTCTCGGTGCGTACCTGTCTGCCAAGGGCATCGAGCAGGCTGAGTTGCACGCGCGTGTCCGTGAGCAAGTAGAGAGAAAGGGTGAACTGCCCGTTGTTCGGGTTGGGATACACCTCGATACCACGAAGCGGCAACGCCTCGGCGATGCCCGAGCAAACCTCTACCGTGACCGCTACAGGGGTATGCACACTTTCACAGAAGCCTCCGCCGATCTCCACTTCCCAATCGTAGAAGTACGGATAGGATCCGCTGCCCGCACTGGAAGTGGTGATGCTGGCCACGGTGCCGACCGCATAGGGGTAAGTGATACTGCTGGTGCTGCGCCATAGATCGGTGAAGCCGGCCACGTTGAGCAGGTAGTTACTACCCGGCGTGATGTCGAAGTCGAGTGTGATGCGCGACATTCCGAGCGGTACGTATGCGGAGCGCGTGGCGCGCATCACGCCGGTGCCATCCACCAATTCCACTGTGCGGACCCCGGGGTCACCGGCGTAGACCATCACGGACTTCAAGGTGAACGAGGCCAGTGCGTTGAATTTCAAACTCTGGCCACCGCTGTGGTACTCTCCGGAACCCGAGTTGCTGGATTTGCCTCCGTAGATCAGGTTGCCCGGGGCATTGTATTGGTCCGCGACATAATAGGTGGCACCAGCGAAGAGCGGGGGTGTGTTGAACGGGGACCCACTACCCACTTGATCGCCCACAGCATTATACCAGACAAGGTCCGTCCCGGTGGCGGTCAGTTCCGCACTTTGTCCTTCGCAGACCGTGGTTCCTTGGGCAACGGGTTGCGCTGGTTGGGGAAGGGCGGTCACCGTGAAAGGGGAGGAGGTGGCGGTGCCGCAATAGTTGGTCACGGTCACAGTATAGGTACCTGGTCCGGCCATGATGGAGTTGGAGGTGGCCCCTGTGGACCATTGGTAGCTCGTTCCGGCATTGGCCTTCAGGCGTACCTCTCCGCCGGAGCATACATAAGCCTGTTCGTCGCAAGTGATCTGCGCAGTGGCACTGCCTGCAGGTTGCTGGGTCAACGTGATGGGGACCGCGGTCCAGTTGTTCGTCTCGTCCTCCTCCTTCACCACGTCCAAGGGATCCACTTCGTACACGATCCAGTAATTGCCGTTGCACGTGTTGGCCGGGATGTCGATCCACATGCCATCCAAGTACTCGCTGTAGATATCCAAGTAGCCCGAAGAGATGCCTTGGCGGCTCATGCTGCAACCATAGTTGGCACCACCCAGCCCGTAGTTGGGGAAGTCCGCAGCGTGGAGCGTGGTGCCAGCGTTGTACACGGTGTTATCATCCTTGCAGTGATTGTTGGCAGCACCATCCGAGCAACTGTTGTAGTCCATCAGGCAGAAGCCCAGTTTGTAACCTTCGTTCACGATGGGCCACGCGCGCGGGTCGCTTACGCCGGTCTCCGCAATACGCAGGCTGTAGATACCCCATTGGTCGAAGTGCGTGTGGCCATGTGTGGGGTGGTAGGACATGCCCTGAGGCATCACTCGTTCGGTGGAGGTCATCGTCGCGCCGTTCTTGTGGAAGATGCGCTGGGTGGTGAGTTGCTTGGCGGTGCCACCATTCGGGCACGCGAACTGCTGCGAACCGGAAGGGTCATACACGGTGAATGTATCCACGCCGCAGGTAAAGCGCCGGTAGCCGTTCAGGTCCACACCCCGCACCTCAAGCGGGCCATGGCCGATGTTCGGTGTAGAACCGCTGATATAGATGCGACCGGCCTGTTCGTTCGGGCCGCTCAGATAGTTCAACAGGGCGTACCAGGAAATGGTCATATCCGGCAGGAGGTCGCAGTTGGTGCCCCCCTCATCGCACACGCACGAAGTAGCATTGGTCGTGCTGCATTGGCTCGATGCATCGGTAGGTTGGAAGATCCAAAGCGCGGCAAGCAGCGTGATCAGTAAGTATGTTCTCATAATGGGGGTGTGGGATGAATTATCTGCGGATCGGAGATCGTCCAATTGACTTGGCATGAAGTCAAAATTAGGTGGATCGATCGTACCAAAGATGATACACATCATATAAATTTGTCCACATCATCAGGCTAACTGGAATTCCTACGATCCCTCAACATGCATTCACCGATACCGTTCTCTTGGTCCGTCCGTTGGGTGATCATCGCCATGGTCGTGCTGAATGTCGCATCCTGCAAGAAAGAATCGGACGATGATCCGGTGGTTCCCCAGCCACCGGCCGTGCATGGATTGGTGATCGAGCACCATGTGGATGGAGCCGCCGCGGTCCTGGATGCCATGAACTATATCACAGAAAGCGGAACAACCTACAGTATCTCGCGGTTGAACTATTACATCAGCGGGATCGTGCTCCAAGGGATGAACGGGACAGCGAACGACACGATCAAAGGGCCGTACTACATCGGTGACCAAGGGACCACGCGATTCACGCTAGGGACCCTTCAAGCAGGCGAATACAGTGGGGCGGGATTGTTCCTCGGGCTCCCGCCGGACCTGAATGTGACCGGTGGCCTGCCCAATACCATGGAGAACGTGAACATGGCCTGGCCCGATCCCATGGGCGGCGGTTACCATTTCCTCAAGTTGGAAGGCCACTTCGACAGTGGCATCAGCACCCCGGGCTTCGCCATGCATGTGGGGAACAGCGCCTATCTGGCGCAGGTCGTGATCGCGCAGCCATTCACCATCACCAGCGGGTCCGGCGATCTGGTGTTGCGCTTCAACCTGAACGAGATCTTCCGCACACCGCATACCTACGATCTGGCGAACGGCAATTATTCCATGGGTAGTGCCACGCTCATGGGCCAGCTTCGCGACAATGCTGCGGATGCCTTCTCGATCGAGTACAGGCCATGACCAGGTGGGGACAACTGCTGCTGCTGGTCGCCCTTCTCGGTGCTTCGGCCTGCCGGTATAAGAACGAGGAGGAACTCGAAGCACCAGTGGCGCCGGCCACCCCATTCACCCTGTCCTATCCCTACTACTTCCCGGTGCTGGATGTTCCAGCGGACAACCCATTGACCGTTGAGGGCATCGCCTTGGGCCGTCGGCTATACTATGACAGTCTGTTGTCGACGAACGGACCTCATGCAGGCCGGTCCTGCTCCAGCTGCCACTTCCAGTCCAACTCATTCACGGTACCGGATCCGGGTCGTTCCGTATTGCCGCATGTGAACCTCGCTTGGAGCCGGAACTTCCTGTGGACTGGAAAAGTGAGCGGTACGCTGGAGGATATCATGCGCTTCGAGGTGGAGGAATTCTTTGAAGTGGATGTGAGTGTCCTTCAGGCCCATCCCGAATACCCCGATCTGTTCCGTCGTGCCTATGGCCGGTCCGAGATCACCCCGGAGTTGGTCGCCAAGGCGTTGGCCCAGTGGTTCCGGCGCATGGTATCCGCGAAAAGCCGGTTCGACGGCTACCTGATGCATACCGAGGAGTTGAGCGATGACGAATTGGACGGCATGATGGTCTATTTGACGGAAGCGGGCGATTGCTTCCACTGCCATGGCCTGCCGATGATGACGGACAACGGTTTCCACAACATCGGGTTGGATTCCGTCTTCACTTTGGCGGACCAAGGGCACTTCGAGGTGACCGGCGATCCTGCGGACCTTGGTGCTTTCAAGGCACCGACGCTGCGCAACATAGCCTTGACAGCGCCTTACATGCACGATGGTCGTTTCGCTACATTGGAAGAAGTGGTGGAGCACTATAGCTCGGGAGTGAAGCGTTCAGCCAGTTTGGATCCGTTGATGACCAAGCCGGGCCAGGTCACCACGCTTCAACTCAGTGCCGCGCGAAAAGCCCACTTGGTGGCTTTCCTGAACACGTTCACCGATACGGACTTCATAGGCGATACGGCCTTGGCCAGTCCCTTCTGAGAGGAACAGGATCGTGTCGAGGTTCGTCCGGACCTGTGCATTTTCAGCTGCGGATGGGTCGCGCATGCTGAAATGACGTGTGCATGTGGCCGCTTCAAGGAGCGAAGTGTTGAGAGTTCGCCAACTCGAAGACCCACTTGGGTTATATCCGGTCAAAGCCATGTCCGCAACGCTCTCCGATGTGTCCCGCCAACTCCTGTCCAGGATCGCTCGGGCAGTGTGACGAATGGATCGGCGACGCAGATTAGATTCGCCGCTCCATTTCCGACCATGAAACACATTCTTCTATTCGCCGCAGCTCTCCTTTCATCCGCAGCCGCCGTTGCCGTGGATCGCATCGTAGAGGAATTCGGAGTCCCACCGACCTACCCCAACATCAATGCTGCGGTGACCGCCGCCGCCGATGGCGATCGCATCATCATCAAGAACCGCGCGGGCGATATCCCGTGGATCGAGAACATCACCATCGACAAGAGCCTCCAGTTCCTGAGTTACGCCGACAACGGGTTCTTCGTGGTGCAAGGGAATTATACGGTCACCACAGCGGTTGGGCGCCAGGTCACGATCATCGGCATGCGCAACACCTCGGGCAACATCACCGGAACCGCCGCAGGAACTCTGCGGAGCACGAGTGTAAGGGTCGTGGACAGTCAGTTGGTGTCTGGCTACATCGCATTCACGAATGATGCCTTCAATGTGGAGGTCGTGGCCTGTTCACTTCAAGCAGGGTATGTGCGGATCAACTTCGGCGATGTCGTCGGGAACGATATTCTCAACAACCAGAGTGCGGAAGGTGTGCGCGTGACCCCTTCTTCCACCGTCTTCCAGAACGATACGTGCCATGTGATCGGGAACAAGATCCAGGGCGTGCTTGGTTATGAAGGGATCTTCATCAGTTCGAATGCGCAAGTGATGCACATCCGCAACAACTTCATCCGGCACGGTTGGATGGGGATCGAAGTGTACGGCGGCAACACCAGCGGTGTGCAGAACCTGATCTGGAACAACAGCGTGCAGGGCTACACCGGTAGCAGCACGACCTACGGGATCAGCTTGGCCAACACCAGCACGGGATCCATTTGGGAGGTGATGAACAACGCCATCGGCTCCACTTGGGCGGGTACGAACCGCGGCATCAATAAGGACAGCGGGAACAATGGCCAGATCAACGTGTACTTCAACCACGTCCAGTCAGGATTCAACACGGCGATCTCCACCGGGTTCACCTTCGAAGGAAGCAACACAATCAACCAGCCGGTGACCTTCAATCCCGATGGCTCCTTCCTCAATGCACCGGCCGCGATCAACGGAGGTAATCCGGCCGCGCCATTCTACGACCTGGATCTGAGCACCGGCGATGCCGGGGCCTACGGCGGTTCATACACGCTCACGAATTTCCATCCGTTGCACACGGGGGCAGCTCGCGTGTACATGACGGGCCATCCGTTCAATGTTCGTCAGGGTAGCAACTTGCGTGTGAAGGCAACTGCGTTCGACCGTTGATCCACGTGTCCATGAGCCGATTCGCACGTTCCTTTTCATCCGCCGCACTCGCGTTGACCCTTAGTGGGGCGATCGCCCAGCGCGTTGACAATGCGGAGTACTTCTGGGATACGGATCCCGGTGCGGGCAATGGTATCGGCATGTCCGCAGAAGACGGCGCCTTCGACGCGGCTTTCGAGCGCATCTTCCTGAACACATCATCGCTTCCCGGTCTCGGTGCGCACACGCTCGGGATCCGGGTCAAGGACCAGAACCTGAACTGGGGGGCGGTCTTCAGCACGGTGATCGTGATCGAGCCATCCATTGTTACAGCGCCGGAGATCGAAGTAAGTGAAGCCGAGTTCTTCTGGGATGTGGATCCCGGCGAGGGCAGTGGCACACCGATGCTCGCCTTTGATGGCGACTACAATTCCGCACTCGAATCGATCGCCATGGAAACGTCCGCGCTTCCTGTGGATGGCGTGCATGTGCTCAACGTGCGGGCGCGGGATGTGAACGATGCGTGGAGCGTGCCGTTCCGCGTGATCGTGGAAGTACTGGGTGGCGCGGTCACCTTCCCGGAGATCCGCGTGAGCGCCGCCGAGTACTTCGTGAACATCGATCCCGGTGCAGGGAACGCAATGCCCATGTTGGCGGTGGATGGCGACTTCGGCTCCGCGTTGGAGGCGATCAAAGGCGGCGGTATTCCGGCGCCGGTGGATGCTGGCGTGAATGTGCTTTGGCTTCGCGCACGCGATGCGAATAATGCGTGGGGGCCGAGCTTCGGGATCGTCGTGAACATCGATACCACGATCGCTGGAACGGTTGGAATGGATGAAGCCGCGACCACGAATGACGTTCGCTTGGTCCCGAACCCAGCGCGCATGGATGAGGGCTTCGCGATCCTGCTGGATCAACGTACCAGCAACGTGCGGGTGGTGGTCTTCGATGCCGCCGGAAGGAAAGTGATGGACCGCGCGTATTCCAACCAGATGCGTTTGGAAGTGGCCATGCCGACCGCTGCGGCCGGTGTCTATCAGGTCGGCGTGTACATGAACGGTGTGCCGCGGTGGAAGCGGTTGGTGGTGCAGTGAGCCACCGCTTGGCTTGAGGCGCGCCAAAGCGGACCTTCGCTCCATGCGTGTGACACTTTCGTTGTTCCTTCTCGCGTCCGCGATCACGGTTCCGGCCCAACAGCCGTTCATACGTGACTCCACCGTTACGTGGGAACAGGCCATTGCGCGATACGCTGATCCGGATGCAGGCTACACCGGTGCGCGGCTGCTCGAGATCGGACAAGATGACGATGGCTCGCCGCTGCACGTTTTCGTGATCAGTGATGGGAGTGGCTTCACTCCGGACAGCATTCGCGCAGCGGGAAAGAACATCCTGTGGATCACCAATGGCATCCATCCCGGTGAACCGGACGGCGTGGATGCGAGCCTGATGCTCGCGCAGGCCCTGTTGGAGAGCGATCAGCTTATGGGTTTGGCCGTGCATACCGCTGTGTGCATCGTACCGGTGTACAACATCAGCGGCGCGAAGCGACGCGGGTCTTTCAGCCGCGCGAACCAGAACGGTCCGGTCGAGTACGGCTTCCGTGGCAACGCGCGCAACCTCGACCTCAACCGGGACTTCATCAAAACGGATTCGGAGAATGCGCGGAGTTTGGAGCGCGCGCTCGTGCGCTGGGATCCTGACATCTACTTCGAAACGCACGTAAGCGATGGTGCTGATCACCAGTACGTGATGGAGTTGCTTACCACACAGAAGGATAAGCTTGATGGCGGGCTCGGCCAATTCATGTCGCGCACCATGGTCCCGGAACTCCAAGCGTGGATGGATCGAAAGGCGATCCTCATGTGTCCGTACTTTGAAATGGAAGGCGAGAAGCCCGAGGAAGGACTTGTGGGATTCTACGACAGCCCGCGGTACAGCACAGGGTACAATGCGTTGTTCGACCGTATCGGGATCCTTGCCGAGAGCCACATGCTGAAGCCGTATGCGGATCGGGTGAACGCGACCTATCAGTTGATGCTCGCCACATTGGCCGTGATGGATCAGCACGCAGAGGATCTGAAGAAGACACGCTCGCGTGCGAAGGCGAACTCCGCAAGCATGACCGAGATCGGCCTGAACTGGATGCTGGATACCACGGCGATCGAACGGATCCCGTGGTTGGGCTGGGAAGCGCGCCACAAACCGAGTGAGGTGAGCGGATCACAGCGACTCTACTATGATCACGGTTCACCTACAAACCGATCGGTGCCGTGGATGGATAGCTACCGCCCGGCGTTGATCAAGCAGAAGCCCGTCGGCTATCTGATCCCGCAGGCGTGGTCGGAGATCGCCGATCGATTGCGCATGCAAGGTGTGGTCGTCGAGCAATTGACCTCATCTCGCACCTTCAATGTGGAAGAGGACAGCATCGCAGAGTTCAAGACCGTGCAACAACCCTATGAAGGACATTACCTGCATCGATCGATCCGGTGTACATCAACCCTGAAGAAGCATACTGCGCGCGCTGGTGACTTCTTTGTCCGCACAGGACAGACCAGCGACCGCTTCATCATGGAGGTCCTGGAACCGGAAGCGGAGGACAGCTACTTCGCGTGGGGCTTCTTCGATAGCGTGCTGCAACAGAAGGAATGGTTCAGCGATTACGTCTTCGAGGACATCGCCGCCGATCTGCTCAAGAAGGACCCTGCATTGAAGGCGGCACTGGAGGCTCGTCGCGCAGCGGATCCGGAGTTCGCGAAGGATGCCTGGGCCCAGTTGTACTTCGTGTACCAGCGCTCACCGTATTTCGAGAAGAGCTATCGGAAGTACCCGGTGTTGCGTGTGAAGGGCTGGGATCATCTGCCTCCGGGTTCCGATCCATCGCATTGATCCTCCTATCGCCGCCGTGGTTACTTTGGTACACGAACCTGATTGAAATGAGCAAGGAACCCACATCGATCAAACGCGCTGTCCTCGAGGCGGCCCGCCTGCATTTGCGATCCACCGCCGATCACTTGAGGGAACGCATCAATGACCTCAAGTCGGTGACGCAACCGGGCGAGGGTTCCGAGAGTGCCAGCCAGACCGAAAGTCGGCGTGGTTCCGATGTGGAATTGATGGAGTCGCTCTCTGAGCAATTGGAGCATGTCGAACGCGACATCAGCCTGTTGGACAAGATCGATCCGTCGGTCCGGTTGGAGGTCGTGCAGTACGGCGCGGTAGTGCATACCGACAGTCGCAACTTGCTTGTTGCCGCGAGCGTGGAGGATTTCGAAGCGAACGGGCGGCACTATCTCGGCGTTTCCACCAAGGCACCACTCATCCATGCGCTCTCCGGAGCGGCAGCGGGTGAGGAGGTGGACTTCAACGGAACCCTATACACGATCAAGGAGATCCTCTAGCATGGAACTGTACGACATCAGCATCGGCGCGCGCGTGAAACACCCTACCATGGGCGTCGGCGTGGTCTATGACCTGGATCCGCGCACGGTCCATGTCTTCTTCAAGGAACACGGGGAACAACCCATCAGCCGCAGCTTCGCTGGCCTGGTCACGATCGCGCCCGGAGTGGAGATCGGACAGGAGCCGTTGGACATGGAGCATGTGAAGGATGCGCTGCGCGAGGTCCTGGAGGAATTGCAGATGCCCCAACGACCCGTGGAGATGGCGCGGAAGTTCGATGGCGGCACCTTGGAGATCAAACCACGCGATGCGTCCCTGAAAGGGAAGGAGATCCCCATCGATGACTTCTTCCATAAGATCGTGATGATCCGCGATCGCTTCCGCGTGCTGGAGCAGAAGGTGAACGCACACGAAAAGTTGAACGAACAGGACAAGGTGGAATTGCAGCAATACATCACACGCTGCTACGGTTCGCTCACCACGTTCAACATCCTCTTCGAGGAGAAGGCTGATCACTTCATAGGGCAGAAGGGCGAAGCCTCGTGAGCGTCGATCGTAGCGCGAGTTTTCCACTATCGTTGAATTCGCCTCGTTGATGGGCTACATTCGTTCCGTCGTTCTTTTCCATTCACCTGTATGCATCAACCGTTCGGCCGCAAGGTTCGAACGACAACGAGAAGCCCATACAGGCCAACTGTTCATTGGAACCAACAATTTCCATCAGGGATCGCACCCTCGGTGGTCTACGGCGGGCCTCAGGCACCTTGGGGTGTTTCCCTTCGGGGACAGGAGGATTACGGAAGCCACCATCGCGATCCCGCCCATGTGATAACCATGGGTTCCTTGAACGTGGCCCTGTGTGGGCTTTTTTTTGGCCGCGCAGCGAAGCCGTTCCTTTGCGCGCATGTCCGCAGCCTTGCCCGTTATGGAAGCCTTCTACACCGTGCAAGGTGAAGGACGCTTCACCGGTCATGCCGCTTACTTCATTCGCTTGGCAGGCTGCGATGTGGGATGCACGTGGTGTGATGTGAAGGACAGTTGGGATGCCGCTTCACATCCGGTCATTACGGTGGAAGCCATCGTCGCCGAAGCAGCCAAGTATCCCGCGCGCATCGCCGTGATCACCGGTGGAGAACCGCTCATGCACGACCTCGGCCCTTTGACCGCTGCGTTGCGCGAAGCAGGGTTCCGGACACACATCGAAACAAGTGGTGCACACCCCTTTAGCGGCGATTGGCACCATGTATGCCTGAGCCCGAAGAAGTTCAAGGCCGCGCTTCCCGGATCATTCGAGCGCGCCGATGAATTGAAAGTGATCGTCTTCAACAAGCATGACCTCACATGGGCAGAGGAACAGGCCGCTTCAGCAACGGAGCGTTGTTCTCTCTTCCTTCAACCTGAATGGAGCAAGCGCGAACAGATGATGCCCTTGGTCGTGGAACACGTGAAAGCAAACCCGCGTTGGACGATCTCCCTTCAGACGCACAAGTACCTCAACATTCCTTGATGCCCTTTACACTTCGTTCGTTCGCCTCCGCCGTGCTGTTCGCATTGGCCGTTCATGGAAGCGCGCAACCCGGCGCGTACTCCACACAGGACAAAGGCGCCATCAAGAAATATGAAGCGGGCGTGGCATGCATGAACCTGCAGCGGTTTGAATGCGCACAGAGCGAATTCACGAAAGCAGCCAACGCCGATCCGAAGTTCGTGGAACCGCGCCTCATGCTGGCCGAGATGGCCGAGCAGCAGGATCACGATGCCGATGCGATTCGTTACTACCGGGAGGTGATGGCGATCTCGCCGCGCTTCTTCCCATCGGCCCAACTGCACTTGGCCGATCTGGAATTCCGGAGTGGCCAGTATGCCGAAGCGGAGAAGAACTATCGCGGATACTTGGAGAAGGAAGAGGAACCACAGCGGAAATCGCGCGCGCGGTTGGGGATCACCAATTGCGCGTTCGCGGCTGAAGCGATCACACATCCCGTTCCCTTTGAACCGGTGAACCTCGGTCCGAATGTGAACACTGCGAAGGGCGAGTACTACCCCTGCATCACCGCCGATGATCAAACACTGATGTTCACACGGCAAGTGGAGGACGCAGGCGTCTATGGCGGCTATCAAGAGGATTTCTTCGTGAGCACCCGCGACGCGAACGGTGCATGGGAACAAAGCCGGTTGGTTCCATCGGTGGATACGAAGGCGAACGAAGGCGCAGGAACGCTGAGTCCCGATGGCCGCTTCATGATCTTCACGAAGAGCGAGGAGGTGAATGGATATGGTGAAGGCATGAAGGGTTACGGTAGTTGCGACCTCTTCATCAGTCGTCGCATCGGCAACCGCTGGAGCAAACCGGAGAACATCGGCGCGCCGATCAATTCGCGGAACTGGGAAACGCAGCCTTCTCTGGCCAGCGATGGCCGCACCCTCTACTTCACGCGCGGCATGGTGGTGAACCGGCAGATCACTTCGGATGTGGACATCTACGTTTCGCGGTTGCAGGATGATGGCACCTTCAGCAAGCCGGAGAAACTCGGGGAGACCATCAATACGCCGTACCAGGAGGAAAGCGCGCAGATCCACCCGGATGGGCGCACGCTTTACTTCAGCAGCAATGGCCACCCCGGTTTTGGTGGATTGGACATCTACATGAGCCGCATGCAGGACGACGGTTCGTGGGGACCCGCACTGAACCTCGGCTATCCGATAAACACCGGTGCGGACGAGAATAGTTTGCTGGTGAATGCTGCGGGGAACGTCGCCTATTTCGCCAGTGATCGCGCGGGCGGTTTCGGGGATCTTGATCTGTACAGCTTCGAACTCTATCCGGAAGCACGTCCACACGCGGTGAGTTACATCCGCGGCAAGGTCACGGACAAGATCACGGGCCAACCGGTGGAAGCGGATGTGGAACTCTTCGATGTGAGCACCGGCAAATTGGCCACCGGCGCGTACAGCGATCCGCGCACGGGTGAGTTCCTCGTGTGTCTACCAACGGGCCGCACCTATGCGCTGAACGCGGGATCCGAGGGATACCTGTTCTTCTCGGAGAATTACGACGTCGCCGCAGGCACACCGAAGGAACCGATCACCTTGAACGTGCCGCTGAGTCCGATCACCACGGGAAGCACGATCGCGTTGCGAAACATCTTCTTCAACACGGCCAGCTTTGAACTTTTGCCTACTTCCAACGCGGAGTTGGAGAAGCTGGTGAAGCTCTTGAAAGCGAACCCGACGTTGCGCATCGAGTTGGGCGGCCACACGGATGATGTCGGCGCCGATGCGGCGAACATGAGCCTGAGCGATCAACGCGCGAAGGCGGTGCGTGATTTTGTGGTGGCGCAAGGCATCGATGCCACGCGCATCACCGCAAAAGGCTACGGCGAGACCAAGCCGGTGGCCAAGAACGACACCGAGGAGGGGAGGGCGCAGAACAGACGGACGGAGGTAACGGTGTTGTAGTCCTACGACCCCGACAATTCGCTCGCCCGTTCGCTCGCTGCTGCGATCCCGCGATCCAACGTACCCGAGAGATCACCTTCAGCGAACACCTTGAACGCCGCCTCCGTGGTGCCGCCTTTGCTCATCACGGCCTTGATCAGTTCTTCCGGCGTGCGGTCCGCGTGCTCCATCAGGTGGAAGCTGCCGAGCATGGTCTGCTTCACCAGCGCGCTGGCGATGTGCGGTTCCAATCCGAGTCGTGTGCCGCTCTCGATCATGGTGCGCACCACTTCGAAAAAATAGGCGGGGCCGCTACCGCTCAAGGCCGTGACAGGATCCAGCAGTGCTTCATCCGCTAAGTGCATGGCGCGGCCGGTGCAGTTGAGCAGTTGCTCCACCATCAGCGTTTGCCGCATATTCAGTTCGGTGCCCGTGGCATAGGCGGTGATGCCCATGCCGATCTGCGCAGGAGCATTCGGCATCGCGCGCACGACCATGGTGTGCTTCAAACTATCCTTCAAGCGTTGCAGCGTGATGCCGGCCATGATGGAGAGCACCACTTGATCCTTGGTGATGACTGGCGCAAGGGTGGGAGCGATGGCCCCGAAGTCCTGCGGTTTCACCGCGATGATGACCAGGTCGCTGTCGGAGATCCCGTTGTCGATCACATTGGACACCTGCCCAAGCGTTTCCAATTGGGCGCGACGTCCTTCGCCACGGATGACCAAGCGGAGATCCTCCGGTTTTACCAGGCCGTACTTGCGAAAGCTGCGGGCATAGGCGGTGCCCATGTTGCCACAACCGAGGATGGTGATCTTCATCAGTGAGGGATCAGCCGCAGAGGCGCGGAGGCGCAAAGAAATGCTTCGGGTGGTTGGAGTGAAGAAAGGGACTCACGCAGAGGCGCATGGAATACAGAGAAGCATTGGGCCGTCCGCCAAGTGAGCCTAACTCTGCGTTCGGAGTTCATCCCGACGAAGGAGGGACGCCTCTGCGTGAAAATGGATTTCCTCCACTCGCCTCCTAGTGCTGGCTGTTCACGAAACGCACGCCCACCAACCGATCGCAGCGCTGCATACGATCCGTGAAGTACACCATCACCAGGTACTCGTTCTCCGTTTGGAAGTGGCTGCCCTCGATCTCGGTGATGTCCGGAGTGGTGTCGTTGCGTGAAAGCGTGACGAAGCTGAAGTCATAGAACCCTTGCTTCAGTAGGATGCTGGCGGTGTATGCGGTGTCCTCCACGCTGTAATTCATCCGGAAGTCCTTCTTGCATTGGAAGTCCGAAAGCCCACCATAGACATACACTTCGCTATTCATTGGAGCAGGCATGGGCAGTTTGAAATGCACGTTCACGTAATCGGCACCGAGCGGGTCGCCATCCACCTGATCGTTGCGGACGAGGTACCGACCGTTCAGATCGCGTTGGTTGTTGTACCGCCGGATCGTGCGTCGCTCCTCTGGATAGAGCCAGGCCTCGTAGATGCGTTCACCCACTCCGGGTACGATCCGCTCCACACGTTGGGTCGCATAGCGCAGGTTCTTCAGGTCGAAGTTGCGGTACTCATTACCGCCCATGAACATCCCTTCCGGAGGGAAGTCGTACACCAATTCACTACCGCGCACGAACCGCGGCCGAAGCCCGGTGCGCAGGTCCGCCCACCGCATGTTCTGGAGCAGGGCCACATGGATATCGCCGAAGGGATCCTGCACGGCGAGGTTGTTCGTGTTCACCACCAGATCCAGTTGCTGGGCCGCATCGCGAAGATCCACTTGTCGCGTTCCCACGATGCGTGCATCGATGGAGGTGCGGGGTTCGAAGACGAGGAAGCGGCGCGTGAGCACCAGGTCCTCTTCATCGCCACCGCGGTACACCTTCAGGATGTAGTTGCCGCTGCGCATCGGCCGCATGTCGGCATTGGGCACCACCAACTCATAGTGGATGAAGGGTTGCAGCGTGTTGTAGCTCGTGCGACCGGCTGGTAGGTACGCATTGTACGCGCCTTCCAGGTATTGCCCCGGCAACAGATCGGTAGGCACCCAATCGTGGGTGCAATGCACGAGCGTGTAGGAGAGGTTCTCCACGTTGGGTTGAAGGTCATCGAAGCGAAGCACGAGCGCGTCCGTGCCGCCAAGTTCGATCACCGGTGCGGCAAGTTCGAAGCCTTCCTTGTACAGTTGCACTGTGTGGATCGTGGGGCTGTATGTGCGGTCCTCCGTCGCGAAGACTTGCGGCGACCAGTATTCAGGACCCGAAGGTTTCGGTGGCGCCGCCGCAGTGGGCGGATAGGATCCGCAACTCGTCAGTGGTACGAACGCGAGCAGGACCAGGGTGGGAGCGATCGCTTTGGAAGGGAGGAAGGACATCGGCATGGTGGGGGATCGGCCCGAAGGCACTACAAACATGCCAACAACGCATGGAAGGGCAATGTCCGTGTGCGGAACGGTGCCCGATCACCGGGCGCAACATGCGATCTTTGCACCCTATGCGGATAGGGATCGTCTGTTACCCGACCTTCGGAGGAAGCGGGGTGGTGGCCACCGAGTTGGGCATGGCCCTCGCGGAAAAGGGCCACATCGTTCATTTCATCACCTACGACCAGCCCGTGCGGCTGCGTGCGCATCCCAACGTGTTCTATCACGAAGTGCGTGTGAGTGACTACCCGCTCTTCGACTACCAGCCGTACGAACTCGTGCTCACGAGCAAATTGGTGGACGTGGCCAAGTTCGCAGGGCTGGACCTGCTGCACGTACACTACGCCATCCCGCACGCATCGGCCGCATGGATGGCGCAGCGGATCCTCGAGGCACAAGGCATCCACCTGCCGTTCATCACCACCTTGCACGGAACGGATATCACCTTGGTGGGGCGTGATCCGAGCTTCGAACCGGTGATCACCTTCAGCATGGAGCACAGCGATGCCGTGACGGCCGTGAGCGAAAGCTTGAAGCGCGATACGTACGAGCACTTCCCGCTGAAACGGGAGATCCAGGTGATACCGAACTTCATCTGCATCGATCAGTACGCGCATCGACCGGATCCAGCATTGCGAAAGCGTTATGCGCCGAACGGGGAGAAGTTGTTGGTACACGTCTCCAACTTCCGTCCGGTGAAGCGAGTGGACGATGTGGTGCTGATGTTCAAGAAACTACGCGAGTTGTTGCCGGTGCGATTGCTGTTCATCGGTGATGGCCCCGACCGCCAACGGATCGAGGCCGCCTGTCGCAGCAGTGCATGCACCAAGGACGTGGAGTTCATCGGCAAGATGACCCGACCGGAGGACGTGGTGGCGAATTGCGACCTCTTCGTACTGCCCAGCGAAAGCGAGAGCTTCGGCTTGGCCGCGCTGGAAGCCATGGCCTGCGGGGTACCGGTTGTGAGCAGTAATACCGGCGGCTTACCCGAGGTGAACAAGCACGGCGTGAGCGGCCTGTTGAACGATGTGGGCGATGTGGAGACCATGACAGCGAACGCGTTCAAGATCCTTTCGGATCAAGCCACGCACGAGCGGTTCCGGAAGGGCGCATTCGAGGAAGCGAAGCGTTTCGACCTCAATGTGATCCTGCCGCGCTATGAGGCCTTGTACGATCAGGTGCGTAGCTCCGTGGTGGCGTGATGGAGCGCATCAGTACGAACGTGAGCGTGGACCGCAAGGACGGTCGCACCAGTGTGGTGATCAGTGCACGGACCTCGCGCGGCAAGCAGACCGTACTGGTCACATGGGCACTGGCGTGGATCGTGTGCGGGATCGTCGTTCTCATGGAGCGCAGCCGACTCCCGGAAGGTGATCCGACGCGCCAGTACATGCTGGCCTTCCTGGCCTTCTGGGCCTATTTCGCGGTGATGATCGGACGTGCGGTGTTGTGGCGGCTGAGGGGATTCGAGCTGTGGCGGATCAAGGACGGAACGCTCACCGTGAAGAACAGCATCCTCGGTTACGGCAAGGCGAGCACCTACTTCGTGGACAACATCCGGAAGTTGGGCCTGATCGCCGTGGATCCGACGAGTTGGAAGTGGCAGTGGAACCAGAGCGCATGGGTGATCGGTGGCGAACGCATCGGCTTCGAGCACACAGGAAAGAAGAACGTGATCGGGAAGAACCTCACCGAGGAGGAGGCTCGCCGATTGGTCCCGATCCTGAAGGACGCCTTGAAAGAGGAACGGAAAGCGGCTGCGAACTAATTCTCCGTTCGCTCGATCCGGAACGCATTGCCGCTGACGCGCTTGGTCGGCACATCATCGATCGTGCTTTCCAACCACATCGCTTGCGCGGCGGGACTGCCCATCACTTCATCAATACCCAGCACCGCACCGGACGGAACGCTAGCGGCCAGAAGGTCGGAGAGCAATTCCTTTCGTTCGCGTTGGGTGAACGCAGGGGAAAGGGCAGAAGCGAGTTCCGCACGGTGCTGCACACGGTCCCGGTTCGTGGCGAAGCGCGGATCCGTGATCAGCACCTCATTTCCAAGCACGCGACACAACGCCGCGAATTGTGCGTCACTGCCCACCGCCATGATCACGCGGCCACCATCAGCGCAGGTGAAGAGTTCACCGTACGGAGCGATGTTCGGGTGAAGCGTGCCGAGCGGACGCGCCACGGCTCCGGCCATCAGGTTGTTGCTCGCTTGATTGATCAAACCGGAGATCGCCGCTTCCTCCAAGGATACTTCCACGTACGCACCGCCTCCGTCCTTCCCGCGTTGCAACAACGCGAGCAGCAAACCTTCTTTCAATTGGTGCGCGGCGAGTTCATCGATCAGTGCGATCGGCAGCTTCGCGAGGTGATCGGCATCGGTGCCCGTCATGCTGATGTAACCGGTCTCGGCCTGCAACACCACATCGTAGGCTGGTCGTCCTGCATCCGCAGCGAATCCCTTGATGTGGCCGTGGATCAATTTTCGGTTCAAGCCGCGCAAGCGCTCACATGTAAGGCCCAGCTTCTCCGCATCACCCGCAAGGTGGTTGCTGATCAGCACATCGGCCTGACGAACGAGGTCATCGAACGCTGCGCGATCCGCTGCATCCTTCAGATCCAGGAAGCGATGCTCCTTGCCCCAGTTCACACTGCTGAAGTACGCGCTCACCGGACTTGTGGGGTCCTCGGTGGGCAACTTCCACGAGCGCGTCACATCGCCGCCGCTGCGCTTGTTCTCGATCTTGATCACCCGCGCACCCAACTCCGCGAAGAACATCCCCACGGCCGGACCGGCCAGCACACCGGCGGTCTCGATCACGAAAATATCTTGGAGGGGCTTCTTCGCCATGGCGGGCGAAGGTAGATGCGCTCAATGTGCCACGAGAAGGCGGGCGTGGTGGTGTGCGCATTGGGTTAATTCAGCTCAGGGAAGAGAGCCTGTGCTAGCCGTGTAACTCTTGGGCTTTGGAGCGGCTTCAACATGTAGTACCGATTCACCTTCCCTTGGATACTGCCGTTCCTGTCCTCTGCGTACTGGATCTTGTCCTGTCCATAGACAAGCATGGCTTTGAGATAGAGGTCTCCAATGTCCCTGTGGTACTCAAGAACGTTGTGCGTTAGCTCTCGTAGGTTGTTGAAGTCGTGGTAGATGCAAGATCCGATTTTCAGGGACAACAGCGCCAAAAGCTGCTCGGCGCTTGACTGAATCGCTTTGATCCGGAACGGATCGGGCCAACGATGAAGAAGCCAAGCGTACCCCCACTTGCGTAGAGCTTCCTTTTGCTCATGACTAGATCGAAGGATGTTCTCAGATCTTATTGACTCAAGCAGGTTCTTGTCGGCCTCGGTCGGGTAGTATCCTTTTCTGAACAGGCAGGTTCCGTACCGTTGGAAATCAGTCCACGGGAGTCGTAAGAGATAGTGGAGTACAGGCTCTCCATTGATGCGGAGTTCGGCAGTATTGATCCAGATATTATCCGTATTGAAGAAGTACTCGATGACAAATGGTTTGTCCCGTTTCTCGAGCAGGCGCCCAACCCAGTCGATGTTCTTGTCCCGGAAGCCGAGTTTGTCATTGAAGCTCTGGACCATATCGACGTTCATACTTGGGATAGGGTCATGGTCATGACCAGGAGGAGGGAAGAAACCGCGGTGGTAGCCATCCTTCACGAATTGCACCGCGTGTTCTACTGCGCGGCGAAATTGCCTTTGGCTGCGTTCCCTTTGCTCGTTCGCTACGGCCTCTTCTTGTTCTTGCTCTTGTTTTCTCCGACTTGCTTCCTCTTCCATAATCGCGATCTCCATCCGCTTGGCCAGTTCGCCTTCAAGCCGCTTCTTCTCGTCACCTGAATCGTAGAGGAACACATCAGCGGGATCAGTACGATAGGTTAGTTCGTCCAAGGCGGCCAGTTGATAGTGCCACGAGTGGTGGATTTCCAAGCCATCCAGATGGAATCTTTGATGGAAGCATTTCAAGACGAGTCTGCCCTGCTCCTTCGACGTGCTCATGGCGTCGTTGTCCAGAACAAACAGATTGAAGTTGCGGTTGTAGTAGACATCCTTCTGGAAGAATAGGTGCTGCTCCTCATCAGTGCTGAAATTTGCGAAGACCCAGATCAGTTGAATGCCGCGTTCTGCGTAGAAGATGGTTCTAGCGACAATAACGCTGAGAAAGTCTTTGCTGATCTGCAACTCGAACGCTATCCGTTTGTCCGGGAATTGGGCAAGTACATCGGGCTTCCGCCAATCCGTTGAGACAGCCCTATCCTTGTAGACTTTGTCAATGCGGACGGCGAGAACATCGCTTTGTTTCTGAAGCGTATGGCCTATGAAGTGTTTCAGTTCAGAGTGCTTGTCCCCTTCCTTGAGTCCATTGTATTGGATACGATAGATCTGTTCCTTAGTCAGGTGGTGCTTCGTCTTGATCGAGCACTCGGGGGAGTCGCGGAGGTGCTGGAAATACCAATGAGTACCGCCGTGCCTGACCCGAGCGCGGACCGTAATTGGGGTCTTGCACTCAGTGCAGACATAGTGCGGTGCTTTACGCTGAATTCCCTCCTCTACATCTTTGCGTAGTTGGAAGATTGCGGCTTCTCGCTTGTACTGGTCGGCGAAGACAACGTCGGCATCCAGCACCTTACCCGCTGATTGGTCCAGCACTAGTTGGATGTGCCGTGGTGCATGATTTCGTGACATTGTTCTTCTCTCCGTGTGCTGAAAGTATGCCACGTCATCGAGCAGGTTGGTAAGGAGCGAGATTTTGCTCCGCGAAATCGTCCGGATCTTATTGGGTGAATCTGTCACCGAGGCTTCCCACACCATCGGTTGTCGTTCCTTCCTTTTGAGCCTCAGATTGGAAGGATAGAACTGGTGAACTCCCATGATTCGTGGGATGGCCGTAGCCGGAGAGGTAGGAGAATCCGAGGAAAGACGACCCCGGACTGGATTGACTCCGCTCCGCTTCGTCGGACCAGATTTGGCCGTGAAGTGGATCACGCCCGATGCCGCTTCGCGTCATCCAGGCTTTTTCGCGCGCGTCCTCGCTCGAGCGTTGCTCGGCTCGGCCGCTCACGAAAAAGCCCCATCCGCCGCATGGCGGATAGGGCTTATCATCAAGTGCCCAGGACTGGACTTCCCGCATCGCCCATCGCACGATCCATCACACGTGCGGGACAGGCTTCTCGTCCAGTGGCTTTCCATACGGAAAGCCGAAGGCCCCGCTTTCGCAGGGCCTTCAGGTCACCTTCGGTGCCCAGGACTGGACTTCCCGCATCACCCATCGCACGATCCAACGCACGTGCGGGACAGGCTTCTCATCCAGTTGCTTTCCAAACGGAAAGCAAAAGGCCCCGCTTTGCGGAGCCTTCTGGTCACTACGTGCCCAGGACTGGACTCGAACCAGCACAGCCTTTCGGCCACACGCCCCTCAAGCGTGCGTGTCTACCAATTTCACCACCTGGGCAGGCGGCAAAGAAGCCTCGACTTTCGCCGAGGCTTCCTTTCTTCTTGTGATCCCGCTGGGGCTCGAACCCAGGACCCCGACATTAAAAGTGTCGTGCTCTACCAGCTGAGCTACAGGATCGTCCAACACATCGATCACCTTTTAGGCAACCCCCTGCGTTTAGGGACGGCAAATGTAGAGATCGCTTCCAACGCGACAAGCGATCTTCACCTCTCCTTCTTTTCAATGATGGGATGGCGCTCGAATGGGACGCTCCGATCGAAGAGATGCCGGAATGTCGCCAGCGTGCGGTAGTTCACGGCGCCCAGGTTCTGGCAGACCTTGATCATGCGCGGGTTGAAGTCGCCGATCCAGGTGAGGATCGTGTCCTGGTAGAGTTTCTTTTCCACGATCTGCTTCTCGGCGTACACGATCAATGCGCCTTCGATCCCCTTGCCCTGCCATTCCTTGGCCACGCCGAAGACGATGCCCGTCATGGTCCGCACCGTTCCGCGCCACTTGTGGTAGAGGAATTTCAACTTGCCCAGCCAGTTCAGGTCGCCGTTCACGTACTTGAAGATCTCGTTCAGCTCCGGCAAGCTGATGTACATGGCGATGGGCCGGTCCTTGTACCGGATGAAGATGAGCAAGCGCGGATCCATCACCGGCTTCATGGCCTTCACGATCTTCAGCGCGGTGCCGACCTCCATGGCCTTGTGGTTCTCATGATCCACCCACGCATCGTTGTACACGGTGCAGAAGTCGTTGGCGATCTCTTCCACGCTGCGTCCCCGGCCATCGTGCATGTGGATGTCCGGGTCGTCCTTCAGTTGCTTGAATTTGCGATGGAAGATGGGCTGCACGGGGATCGCCACGGTGCGCTTGAAGAAGAGCTGGTTGAAGTAGAGCTGGAAGCCGTAACCCTCGAAGAGGTCCCGGTAGTAGGGCGGATTGTAGTTGGTGCCGTAGATCGGTGGGTCCGTGAAGTTGTCGATGAGCAGGCCCCAGAACATGTTGCGGTCGCCGAAGTTCACCGGGCCGTCCATCGCTTCCATGCCTTGCGCGCGCAGCCATTCCTTGGCGGCTTCGAAGAGCAGGTTGGCGGCCGCTTGATCGTGTACGCATTCGAAGAAGCCCGTGCCGCCGGTCGGTTGTTTGTCCGTCCACGCGGTCTTGGGGTTGATGAAGGCGGCGATCCGGCCGATGGCTTTGCCAGCATCATCATAGAGCACCCAACGGATCGCGCTACCACACTTGCCCGAGTCCTTATCCGGACGGTACAGCTTGTTCTTCTCCGGGTCGAAGATCTTGGCCACGTCCTGCTTCAGGTGCGGGATCCAATTGGCGTCGGTGGCATAGATGCTCCATGGCAGTTGCACCCAATCCCGGAGCGCGCGCGCGTCCGTTACTTCAACAAGTCTCATCGTTCGCGAAGGTGCGGTGATCTTGGGGATCGTTGTTCGTATTGAAGGTTGTTCTTATGGAGGGTTGTTGGTTGTTCGTG
>Ga0138256_10000870_pt1 | contig 32712 bp, 34 predicted proteins | sample KNB2016incub_MG_FD_105486 | JGI IMG/M metagenome (GOLD analysis project Ga0138256, IMG submission 105486) | Active sludge microbial communities from wastewater in Klosterneuburg, Austria - KNB2014incub_MG | ecosystem: Engineered > WWTP > Activated sludge > Unclassified | place: Austria... | reverse complement strand
TCAAGATGCAGGGTCGGAATTTCGCCCTTGGCGGCCTTACGATTCCTGACTAGGGCAACCGCATAAAAGTCGAGTTCCCGACACGCAAATTTGACCTTGTCGCCAACTCCCGCAACAAGAGTGCACGAAACAGAAACACCGCCAGAACCGACGTTCTTTGTAAATGTTTCCTCTTTGTCAATGGCCTGGCCAGCCTTTTGCAATAGGGAAATGGTGACCGGGATGGTGACCCAGTACCGTGGTTTTTTCCGGTTCTTGAACTGTGATTCAGCTTCTGCGACTTCCCACAGGCCGTCTTGCGTCATGCCGCTAATTCGATAGCTCTGCGAAGGATCAGCCTTAAAGCTGTCGGGAATTTGTTTGCCGATGAATCCGACACCGACGTGATAAACGCGCTGACCGTCAACCAGGCCCTCGTTGCAGTATTGAACAAGGCCCATAACCGGATACAGCTCTTTGTCGTGGTCGTATGCCCTCAGGTCAGGGTCGAGAGGCATGACCAGCGTTACCAAGCGCCCAACTGTGCAAGGGCGCGGCAGGGTAAAACCGGCCCCGCTGCGCGAGATGGTCGCCACGCGCGTGACTTCCTTCCATGATTCGGCATCACTCTCCTTTACCTGGACGATTGTCTTAAGTTCTGTCGGTACTCTTTCCACAACTCGCATCTCCGGCGCAGTAATATTTCGGTTACTCACTTGTTAAAACCATGGGTCAATGGATAATTGGGCGGGTTGAGGAAAGGGTCTATTCAATACCTTCGAGCGGGAAGAGACGGTCAATAAATTCCAAATGGAGTCGCGTAATACCGTCCTGCCCGACACGGGAACCTCGAACCACCGACAGTATTGTAACACTAAACCGGTCGCTCGAAACACGCAAAAATGTTCCTGCTTCGGCTGTGAGAGTTGTAAAGACCGCCGCGCCGCCGAGACTGATATTTTCAGTTACGGTTGTTTCAGAATCGAGTATATTGCCGGCCTCGTCCACGCGCTCGATCCTCAGCGATTCAGGTATATGGAACCGCGTTTGTTTCCTGAGGTCGGACGGCAGCGAACTTTCATCCGCTCTAAGGTCAGCCGGTCCGACGTGCCAGAAGCCTTCGCCATTGTCTTCACGATGGGAAATATCATAAAGCATCGACGGATGTTCGAGATATCCCGAAGGAGGTGTCTTTCCGATAAACCCTACGCCCACGGCGTATTCAGGATTTTGAAACGTTCGTCCAATCGAAATGCACCGCCTTACAATTCCCCAAATTCTATATTGCGGTTCACCGTAATCATAACATCGAAGCTGTCTGGGCATTGGCACCGTTAGCAACATCAGCCGGCCGCGTTTGACGGGGCGTTTCATCGTAAACCCGGCGCCAAAGGCAGAAATGTCGCTCAAACGAGTTATCTCATTCCAGCTTATTTTTGTATCGATCCTGACCTCGACCCGGACTGGCAGCGGCAACGCGATGCGCTGAATCCGTCGATTTTCCTTTTCGACGACCGGTTGTGGGTCGGCCTGATCGATTGCTCGAGAGGGCCTTGTTTCGGTGAACATCAGATTTGGTTCGAATGCCGTAATCGTGGCGTTTCTTGGGAATTCGCAGGTTTGCTAACCAGGCTTCCAGCCTGTAAAATAAAGAAATTGTTAAGATACGGTATATTCCAGAATTTCTTGAGCTCACGCCGTTACCCAGCACATAAATGGATTCACTATTAGAACGCAACCAGATAAACATCGAGGATGAGATGCGCCGGTCGTATCTCGATTACGCAATGTCGGTCATCATCGGCCGAGCATTGCCCGACGTTCGCGACGGCCTCAAACCGGTTCATCGCCGTGTTTTGTACGGTATGTTCGAGCAGGGAAATACGTCGAACAAGGCTTATCGCAAATCTGCACGAGCGGTGGGCGATGTGATGGGCAAATATCATCCGCACGGCGACATGGCGATTTACGACTCGGTCGTACGAATGGCCCAGGATTTCTCGATGCGGTACATGCTGATCGATGGCCAGGGCAATTTCGGCTCGGTTGACGGCGACAATCCGGCAGCCCAGCGTTATACCGAGATCCGGCTCGCAAAGATCGCTAACGACGTGCTTGCGGATATTGAAAAAGAAACCGTCAATTTCCAGCCGAACTATGACGACTCGCTGCAGGAACCTAGCGTTTTGCCGACACGGGTGCCTTTGCTGCTTGCGAACGGATCTGAGGGAATCGCGGTCGGCATGGCGACAAAGATACCGCCCCACAATCTCAGCGAAGTGCTTGAGGCTACGATTGAGCTCATTAATAATCCTGCGATCACGCCGGATGAGCTAATAAAGATCATTCCGGGCCCCGATTTTCCGACCGCCGGCTTTATTTATGGCCGCGAGGAGATTCATCGAGCCTACAAGACGGGCCGCGGAATTATCCAAATGCGTGCACGGGCGGTGGTTGATGAGATCGGCCGCGGAGACCGGACGCGGAATGCGGTCGTCATTACCGAGATCCCTTATCAGGTCAACAAGGCAAAGCTTATCGAGAAGATGGCAGAGCTTGTTCACGAAAAGAAACTCGATGGTATTTCTGAAATTCGCGATGAATCAAATCGCGAAGGAATGCGCGTCGTGGTCGAGCTCAAGCGCGACGCAGTCCCGCAAGTTGTGCTTAACAAGCTCTATAAGCTTACGCCGATGCAGTCGTCCTTCGGGATCATCAACATTGCAATCGTTGATGGCCAGCCAAAATTGCTGACGCTCAAGGAAATGCTCGAGGCGTTCGTCGAGTTTCGGCGAGAGGTTGTCCGCCGTCGCACTGAATTTGACTTGCGCAAGGCGCAGGCTCGTGCCCACATCTTGGAGGGCCTGAACAAGGCCATCGACGCTCTCGATTACATCATTCCGCTTATTCGAACTTCGCGCTCTGTAGATGAGGCCAGGGCTTGGCTGACCGCAAATCTGGCCACCGCCGGAGAAATTGCTGCATGGCGCGGTGTTACCGGCGACAAGTCGAAAGAACAGTTTGTAAAGGAACTGCACAAAGTCATCGGTGGCCTTGAGTTTTCTGAAATCCAGGCCCAGGCGATTCTCGATCTGCAGTTACGCCGTTTGTCGGCACTCGAACGGCAAAAGATACTCGACGAATATGCTGAGATTATCAAATATATCGCTGAGCTTGAAAACATCCTGCAAAACGAAAGCGTGCTCCGCCAGGTGATCGTTGACGAACTAACCGAGGTCAAGCGGCAATTCGGCGACGCCCGCCGCACGACAATAGTCGATGCCGGCGTTGAGATTAGCATCGAGGACCTGATTCCCGATGAAGACGTTGCTATCACGGTCACAAACGCGGGTTATATCAAGCGAACGCCCGTGACCGCCTACACGCGACAGGGACGCGGCGGCAAGGGACGCCTAGGGGCGAAAGCGAAAAACGACGATTTTGTAGAGCATCTGTTTATCGCCTCGACGCATGCGTACCTTATGATCTTCACAGACGACGGACAGGTCTTTAAGATGAAGGTCCATGAGATTCCCGAAGGCGATACTTCAGCCCGCGGAAAGGCCGTTGTTAACCTGGTTCAGCTCTCGTCCGAACGCAAACTCGTGGCCGTCATGCCGGTTCGTGATTTTGGTGAAGAGGTCTATCTGACCATGGTCACCAAGCAGGGAGTGATCAAAAAATCGTCCCTCGCCGATTATCAAAATATTCGGGCTTCGGGCATCAACGCCATCAACATTGATGAGGGCGACGAATTGCTCGACATTATCCGCACCGATGGCAAACGGCAGATATTCATCGCGACCCATGACGGAATGGCCGTGAAATTTAACGAGTCCGATGTCCGGCCGATGGGGCGGGTCGCTCGCGGTGTCCGCGGTGTGAACCTAAGAAAAGGTGATTTTGTCGTTTCGGTCTGTTCGGTTTCGCCGGAAGGAACCGAAAAAATCCTTTCGGTTTCCGAGAAGGGCTTTGGGAAGCAGACTACTGTGGACAGCTATCGACTGACCAAACGCGGCGGCATCGGCGTTATCAATATGAAGACGACCGAGAAAACCGGCAAAGTCGTTGCGGCATTCCCGGTCGAGGACGACAGCGAGATCATGATCATCACACAACAGGCAAAGCTTATCCGTCTCGGCGTGGACAAGATCCGTGAAACCGGCCGCTCAGCACAAGGCGTAACGCTAATCAAATGTGGCGAAGATGACCTCGTAACCAGCGCATCGCTGCTCGCAATGGATGAGGAAGACGATTAGCAAGAAGTCGTAACCGCTGCAAACATACGAAAAGCACGAAAAAGGAGGGATCTCGTTTTTCGTGCTTTTTTGCGGTTATTCCGACAAAATGTATTGATTAGGCTCCGGCCATTTAGGCTGCGATGGTTCCTAATTCTGATCCCTGACTAAAAGCGATGGCTGGATCTCGTTGCCTATGGCCAACCCTTCGAGACCAAAGTGTTGGTATGCGAGGCGAGTCGCCATGCGGCCGCGGGGAGTTCTGTTCAAAAAACCGATCTGGAGCAGGTATGGTTCGATAATCTCTTCGATCGATTCTTTTTCCTCGTGGATTGCGGCGGAAATGGTGCTGAGGCCGACAGGGCCGCCGTCAAATTTTTCGATGATGCATTTGAGCAGCTTTGCGTCAGTCTCGTCGAGGCCGTAACTATCTACCTCCATTCGGTTTAGAGCATCGTTTGCAACGTGTTCGTCTATATGTCCGGCGTGATCGACCTCGGCGAAATCGCGGACGCGTCTCAACAGACGATTTACAATTCGCGGCGTCCCTCGGCCCCGCCGGGCGATCTCGTGCGAGCCTGATTCGTCTATACCTACCTTCAAAATGCCCGCCGAACGCGTAACAATCGTTTGCAGATCGGCGACGGTATAAAAATCGAGATTAAAGACGATATTAAACCTTGCTCTAAGCGGGGCGGTTAACATGCCCGGCCGCGTTGTTGCTCCAATCAGGGTAAACTTTGGCAGTTCAAGTTTTATCGACCGAGCAGCCGTCCCCTGGCCGATCATCAGGTCGAGGCTGTAATCTTCCATTGCCGGATAAAGGATTTCCTCGATCGCGGGGTTGAGTCGATGTATCTCATCGATAAACAGCACATCGCCGTCTTCCAGGCCGGTCAGTATCGCCGCCAGGTCGCCCGCTTTCTCAATGACAGGCCCTGAGGTCGATTTGAGTGCTGCGCCCATTTCGTTTGCGACAATGTTTGACAGCGTGGTCTTGCCAAGTCCGGGCGGGCCCGTTAGCAAGATATGATCAAGGGCCTCGCGACGCTTGAGTGCCGCCTTCATAAAAATGCGTAAGTTTTCCTTGACCTTTGCTTGGCCGATATATTCGGAAAGGCGCGTCGGGCGCAAAGTCGCGTCGAATTGTCCCTCGTCATCCGGAAACGATTCGTCCTTAATATTGATCGCCTCGGCACTTTGCATAGGATTGATGTCCTTTTTTTCGGTGGACCTGGTCATCTGCGCGTAAAATTCAATCGCAGATACCGCTGAAAACCCAGGAAGAAAATGAGTTTACCTTCAAAATAATAGCCCCTTGTGGTACAAAGCCAAAATATCCATTGAGAATGCGACGGTGCAATGCAATGCGAGTCCGAGCCAAATTGTACCGTTTTTGTAGCTGATCCAGCCAAGAAAAATACCCGCCAAAACGGCTGCGAATGTTTCCGCCATTGGCTTTTGAAAGTGAATCATCGTATAAGGCACCGTCATTGCCAAAATCGAATAGAGCCCGAGTGATGGCTTTAGGCTGTGTAGAAGAAAGCCCCGAAAGAAAAACTCCAGGCCAAAAAACTGAAGGAAATAGACCAGTTCCCAAACTAACAGCGACGAACTCCAAAATGGGGCACCGTTATAAACCTTAAGAAACGGATACTTTGCCGCAAAACTGGAGGTCAGCGACATTGCGAAAACCAACGGCAGCATCACGCCGATGCAAGCGACCAGCAGTTTCAGAAATCCCTTTTCGACCGACAGAGCAAGGCCGATCTCTCTCATACTTCGTTTTTGAACGAATTTGACGAACACGGCCGGGATCACAAAATAAAATAGCAGCGAAACAAACACCCACCAGATAAGGCTATAAAGATTATTAGCCGTCGCATTAACCGCCTCATCACCGAGGCCGGCAAAGGGCGTGCTTGCGAGTATCGATTGCAAATAGACAGGATTTTTCAGGTACGTTATGCATGTTAGCCCGATGGCCGCGTAAACGAGAGCAAACACGGCCCTGGGGTCTAAAGAGGTGAAGTCGTACCTGATTTGGCGTGCAATTTCTAGCATCTAAGGTAAATGGACCGCAAGCATCCCGCTTGCGAAGGCGGGTTCGTCCGGCGTAACGGTCGCCAAGTTTATCCGGTCGATTACAATTCGGCTCAATCAAGTCGCCGAATCGGCGACGTCAGCAAGCGGGACGCTTGCGGTCGAGTCATTTGGCCAGAATCTGCAAACTTCGCCTAAGCAGTTTTTGGACCGATAAATCAACTCCTTCGCCCGCCGCCCGCTGGAGGGCCTTCTCGGCCGCGTTTTTCTGATAACCGAGGTTCACGAGTGCCGACAGAGCGTCTTCAAATACAGCATCCGACGGCAAAATTTCTCGCGAGGCAGCATTGGGAAGGGCGTCGCCAACGGACATCTCGCCGACCTTGTCGCGCAGCTCGATCACCAGTCTTTCGGCCGTTTTGAGGCCCACGCCCGGTATCGATTTTAGCCTCGCCAGGTCATTTGAGCGGATCGCTGTGATTATCTCGTCGGCGCTCATGCCCGATAGCATCGCGATTCCCGATTTGGGTCCAATTCCCTGCACGGAGATAAGTCTGAGATAGAGATCGCGTTCGCGCAGCGTCTTAAAGCCGAATAGCTGAATTGCATCCTCGCGAACATGAGTGTAAATACGAAGCTGCACATCAGCGCCGATGTCGCCTAGTTCGTAAAACGTCGTCAGCGGTATTGACACTTCGTAACCGACGCCGTTTACGTCAACGATGGCAGTATTTGCCTGCTTCTCAATAAGTTTGCCGGATAAATAGGCGATCATTGTTGCATACTTGAAACGCTATTGTAGAGGAATTTAACACCGAGGGCAACGGCTGATCACGCTCCGGCAACCAAAAAGATGGTCGGGCAAAAGATTTTACTTTGCACGAAAGGTCATAAGGTATAAAATATTCGTGTGGCGCAACAAAAGCGCGGCGGAGATCGTAAGATACACATTCGGCAATCTTTTTTGAGGTAATATTTTGATGTGCAGCAATACTAAAGGTTTTTTTAAGCGAATGTTGCCCTTTCTGGCAACTTTTGCGGTTGGCGTGTTTATCGCCAGCTTTTTTGTAGCGGTTAGCGGGCCGACGTTTCGCAAACCTTTTTTTGGCAAACGAAATCAGGAAATGAGACGGCTTAGAATTGAGAACGAGCAGCTTAGAAATGAGAATCTGCGACTCAAGAATCAGGTCGAGAATCAGAACTGGTCAATGAGCGAAATGCCCGCACCGCCCGTGCCGATGGAAGTGCCGTATAGCTGCAAGCATAAGAATCTGGGGCCAGAATGGCCGGTCGAGGCACCGCCTCCGCCACCGGTACCTCGAGCACATCGGTAATTTTTTCGCCAAATTGAGACCACAGGTTAACTCGCCGCAAGCGATGTGCTAATCTGTGGTTTCTAGTTTTAAAAATGGGGGTGTTTTATGAATTTTATTGCTGTCTTGAAACGCGTTTTACCATTTATGGCCTGCCTGGCGATCGGAGTGGTCCCGCTGTGGATTGTCGGTTACGGATCGGCAACGCTTACGGAAATGGAATCGAATCTTGTGCCTGCTGTTCCGTTTTTTCACGGGTCCGGAGCCTCGTCGTGTAAATCATCGTCGTCGCATCGCCGGCGTGGTTCGCGGTCGGATGACAAGTCCGGCCTTCGCATATTGTCCAAGCCGCGACCGGGATATACCGACGATGCTAGGCTTGGGAGCGTCGAAGGCACGGTTGTGCTTCGGGTGACATTCCTTGCATCTGGCCAGATAGGTTCGGTACAAACCATAGAGGGACTTCCTGACGGGTTGACTGAAAAGGCAATTGACGCCGCAAGGCAGATAACATTCGAGCCGGCCCGGCGGAACGGGGTGCCGATGTCTGTAACAAAGAACATCGAATATACCTTCTCGATTTACTGATTTTTTGATGGATGAATCGCATGCCAGAAAGCTGATCGTCGAGGTCGGCAAGTTGTTGTACGAGCGGAGCTATGTCGTTGCCTTTGACGGTAACGTCAGCATTCGGCTTGACGAAAACACCGTGCTTGCAACGCCGACGATGACCAGCAAAGGCCGTATGACTGAGGACTGTCTTGCCCTGACCGACCTTGACGGCAAACCGCTTTCTGACAAGCGGGCTTCGTCGGAGCTCGCCATGCATCTACTGATCTATAAGATGCGTCCCGATATACATGCAGTTTGTCACGCTCATCCAGCTCATGGTACGGCATTTGCGGTTGCGGGAATCGCGATCGACAAACCCATTCTGTCCGAGGTCATATTAACTCTTGGCTGTGTGCCGCTGACGTCTTACGGCACGCCGTCCACCGACGAATTGACCGAAGCGATGAAGCCTTTTGTTCCGCATCATAACGCGTTGTTGATGGCCAATCACGGTGCCGTCGCCTACGGCGAACATTTGTGGCAGGCGTTTGACCGGCTCGAAACGCTCGAACATACCGCAAAGATCGCGATCCTCGCAAAGGCCCTCGGTGGAGCTAACGATCTGCCGCCCGATGCCATTGAAAAGCTTATCGAAATTAGAGAAAAGGCCGGATTTTTGAAGGAAAATGCGAGGTGCCAGGCGTGCGGCTATCTACATGAAGCCAACATTTCATGCGATCTCGATGTCTCGTATCCGAAAAGTCCGGGTTCCAACGGCGCCAAAATATCGCTTACCCGCGAAGAATTGATCGAGCTTTTGAGCCATGCGGCAAATGTGGGGTAAACTATTAGGCATTAAGCGGTCAGACGAAAAAAGACTCAGGGAGCAAAGTAGATGCAAGAAGCATTAGGAATGGTTGAAACAAAGGGGCTGGTTGCCGTCATCGAAGCGGCCGATGCGATGGTCAAGGCGGCAAATGTGACACTGGTGAGTTATGAAAAGATCGGTGCGGGTTTCGTAACGGCGATTGTTCGCGGCGACGTTGCAGCCGTAAAGGCCGCGACAGATGCCGGTGCCGCGGCTGCCAGACGGGTTGGTGAACTTGTTAGCGTCCATGTAATTCCGCGTCCTCACTCCAGCGTCGATGATACTCTGCCGGTAGTTAGGAAATAGTTATTGTTCGTTGATCGTTGATCGTTGTTCGCAGCCATTTGGTGCCGTTCAACGAACAACGAGCAACCAACAACGAACAAAAGCAATGATAATCGCTCGCATTTTGGGCACGGTCGTGTCCACGCAGAAAGACGAACGGCTGAGAGGGAAAAAGCTGCTCATCGTAAAACCGGTCAATTTGGACGGCAGCGATCAGAGCGGCTATCTTGTGTCGGTTGATACCGTGGGTGCCGGTTTTAACGAGAAAGTGCTCGTGGTTAGTGGATCGAGCGCCCGAATGGCAGAAGGCAACAAAGATTGTCCTGTCGATTCAGCAATAATCGGTGTCATTGACAGTTTGGCGTTTGAAGGGCAGGCAGATTGAGAACTGGCAGCGACAATCTATCAAAGTCATTGACCTTTTTTCGCGTCGTACTATCCGCTTTGATGTTTGTACACGGCGCAGCACGCATTAGTCTCGGAACGGTTGACGATTTTGGTGGCTTTCTTGAACTCCAGGGGTTGCCGCTCGGATTATATGTTGCATGGGCAATTACACTCTTTGAGATCATCGGTGCCGTATTGCTCGCGGCGGGCTTTTATACCTGGATTATCGCTATAATCTTTGCGGTCGAACTGGGGACTGGGATTGCACTCGTCCATTGGAAAGAAGGCTGGTTCGTGGTCGGTGCCGGCCGCAACGGCATGGAATACAGCGTTTTGTTGATAGCGGGGCTTTTGACCGTCGCTTTCGCGGCCTATAGACGGAACTAGATTGAATGCAGATCGCCCGGGTCATCGGAACAGTTGTCTCAACCGTCAAAAACGAGTCGCTCGAGGGGCGTAAACTGCTGATCGTCCAAACGCTGGATGCAGACCTCAGGCCAAAGGGCAAGCCAACCGTAGCTTTGGACGCGGTCGGAGCCGGCGAGGGCGAACTTGTATTTTGGTGTCGCGGCAAAGAGGCGTCGTTCCCCTTTAAGCGTGATGAAACGCCGACCGATTGCACAATAGTTGGAATAATTGATTCAGACGACCACGTTTTTAACCCTTAAGTGCTCTTAGCTCGAGTCATTGGAAACATAGTAGCTACGCAAAAGAATCAGCGTTACGAGGGTACGCGCGCAATGCTATGCCGTCAGATCACGCCCGAGGGCGAGGACTTGGAATACACTTGCATCGCTCTTGATTCCGTAAATGCGGGCGTTGGCGACACGGTCATCATTGCCCAGGAAGGCTGGTCGGCCTCAACCGCATCGACAGGTAAGCCGGGCGCAGCGATAGATTCGGCTATCGTCGGGGTGGTGGATTATGTGGATTTATTGGAATCGTAGCATCTCTGCTCAAAGTTTGTGAACGGCTCACGACACCTCAATGGCACTAAGGGTCGAATGTAGGGCAATCTGGTAAAGTCTAAATCTTCCATTCCCGGAACAAGCAAATTTAATGAATCTAAATCCTGATAATCGACAGATCGAAGAATTGCTTGCCGCGATTAAGAATATCAACCGGCGGCTCGACAAACTTGAAAACGTCGCGTCACCTGGTCTGAATCATCCAAGTCTTGACAAACTTAGCATTGCCGAAGCAATCGCCAATTCGATTTTTGACTCCAAAGAAAAGGCCTGCACGTTTGAGCCGAGCAAGCCTTGTGATCATTGTTCGATGTGCAATACGCGTGGATTCTAGCATCCGCCGCGTTGCTATTGTTTGGCCGGAGCTGGTTTGCGCAGCGAGTTGGCATCACCGACGGAAGGCACGCTTCGTGCACCGGGCTCGGCTTCGAAATAGGGCTGCTCCTTAAAGCCAAGCAGGCTGGCCGTCAAGACTGCGGGGAATGAATTTCGGAGAGTATTATACGCCGAGACCGCGTCAGTGTAGTCGATGCGTGCGGTGTTGATGCGATTTTCGGTTCCCGAAAGTTCGTCCTGTACCTTCATAAAAGCTTCGCTGGAACGAAGGTTAGGATAGGTTTCCTGCAAACTCAGCAGACGCCCGATGGTTCCGCCAAAACTGTTATTGGCATCGATCACGGCCTGCTTTTGTTCAGGAGACTTGTCGCCGTCTGCACCTGCGGGAGCGGCCGTCGCCGCGGTCAACAGCCGCGACCTGGCGTCAGCAATCTGGCCAAAGACCTCTTGCTCCTGCACGCCCGCCATTTTTGCAGTTTCGACAAGATTAGGAATCAAATCTGCACGCCGCTGCAGCGCACTCTCAACATTTGACCACTTAGCCTTAACGGCCTGGTGTTTGGCATTTAAATCATTGTAGCTGCAGCCGCTTAGTCCAAACGCCGCAAACAAAACCAAAATTAATAGAAATCCTCTTTTCATTGTATTCTCCTGATACGTGCGTCGATAGAATCTATTTTCCTATTGAATCGACAGCATTTATAACGTTTTCGATTTGCTCGATGTACTCGCCAAAAAGGGCGTTTGCCGTTGTTTCGTCCAGCGTTCCGGTGACAGTATTCTCACGGATATTGAATATTTTTTCAAACGGCGTTCCGTCAATCTTTAGTTCGCTCACGGTTAGGGCGACGATCTCATGCTTTGTCGCCGGTGGATCAAAGCCGCGCAGAATGAGGACGGCGCGGAACAAAGCAGAAAAGCTGGACAGGCTGTCGGCCATTAATCGTTTGAGTCCCTCGACTGACGCTGACGCAGGAATGTATTGACGCCGAAGCTGGATAAGTTTGCTCCGTAGTTCATATTCGGCCTGAAGACGCAGAAATTTATCAGAAATTTTCAAATCCGCCAAAAGGTCCGGCCCAAAAAGAATCTTACGGGCGATGCTCATCTGATGAAATTCGATCGGGAATACATCAGCTGCGTTCTGCAGTTCGGAAACGGTGAAATAAATGGGCACAGGGTTTCCAAGACGGGCCCATTCGCGGACACAGGCGTGAGCATTTCTGAGGTCGTCGGGGCCGATCTTCTCGAGTGCGATGAGGATATTGTAATCCGATTGTTTTGCGACAAAGTCCCCTGCGGCGGCCGATCCATAGAGGATGACGGACACCAAATTCTTTCTGTGCGTCTGTCTGAGGTCGTCAATAAATGCCTCGAAATATTCTTTCATTCTTACCAGTCTCCTCCGCTGCCGCCGCCGCCAAAATCACCTCCGCCGCCAAATCCTCCCCAACCGCCGCCGCTGTCAGAGGAACTGCCCCAATCGCTGGACGATGATCCGCCGGACGTGCCGCCCAAAAGTCCACCGATCACCCACGGCAAGGCACTGCCGCCGCCGCTCCCTCCGAAACCGCCGCCGCCCCATCGGTCGCGGTCGCCTTTGGAGGGGCCGCGTTTTGACCGGCTAAAAATGATAACTAAAACGATCAAAATAATGACGGCACAGCAGAAAATGCCAAAGATTGAGAAGCCTCCGATGGACTGTTTTGGAATTGCCGTCGGCTGCGTTTTTGGCGTATTAGTGCTTTTCCCCTGGATGGTCGCAATGTAGGCATCGACCGTGTCGGAAATTCCTTTCCCGTAGTTGCCTTTTCGAAATTCCGGCACTAGAAATTGGCGTTGCAGCGAACCGACCACGCCGTCCGGCAACTCATCTTCCAGGTCCTTGCTGACTTGCGTAAAGTACTTTCGGTCGTCGATTGCGACCAATAATAGGGCGCTTGGATTATCGTCTTCTTTCGTACCGATTTTCCAGCCGCGCGCCACGGCCAGCGAGTAGTCAAAAATCTGACGTTCCCCGGTCGTTTTGACGATCGCGATGGCGATCTCGACCGATGGATTTGTCGTTTCTTTCAGGGTTTGCAGCTTGGTTTCGAGCTGTTGTTTGGTTGCGGCATCGATAACGCCGGCATAATCATTGACAAAGCCCGTCGGGGCCGGCAGCGGTGAAGTGTTGATGGACCAGGGCGAGCTTTCTTGCGCGGCAGCCGTGCAGGCAAGCAGAAACGATATCACGACTGCTAAAACACCAATCTTTTTCCGCACAATTAACCTTCTCATCAGTTTGGCAACATGATTTCGCAAATCACTTAGATTTACGAAAATGCTGGATCAATGTTCGATAATTCGGTATCACTTCCGTTTGATCTCAATTATCTTTCCCCTGAATACACGCATCGCCGCCCGCACCGCGGGGTGAGCTTTGGCATAGGCCATCAACTCATCGTCCGTCGGGTCGTCGCTCAATATCGGCAGCTCAACATCCTCGAGTTTTGGCGAAATCTCGTCGCGAAATTTTGAAATGTCGTATGCCGGGGCGACCGCTGTGCGCGATCCATTGGCCGACGGATGAGCGACACTTGCTGCGGCTTTCGACAATTCGCCAAAATAGGCACGCACGAATTCCCTTATGGAACCGACGGGCATCAAATCATCGTCAACGTTGGCCATTTTTTCCTCATAGCTCTCGTCGAGGCGTTTGTCGTCGTAATGCTCGAGTTCCTCAGATGAAAGCCTGGGCAGACGGACCACCATGTTGGCAGCCCGTTCACGGGGAGCAGCGGCCGGTATGAACTCTCGTTCCGGACGCGATTCTTGCAATCGATCTTCGTCGGTTTGAAACAGTCCTTCCGGCTCTACGGGTAATTCTTCCCTTGCCGGGGCTCGGTGGATTTCGTCCGGCCCGGTCGGTTCAATAATTAAAGTTTTTTTTTCCTCAATTACCAACGACCGTGCCTGAGGATTCTCCGACGCAGGTTTTGTGGATGATGACGTACCGGCTGACAGGGAATCGAGGCGTTCAAGAATGCTCTCGATAGTCGCAACTTTTCGCATCTCGATGAGCTTTACGAGGCCTATTTCCAGCACGTATCGTGGGTGGATCGCTTCGCGTAGGCCGGCTTCGGTTTCGCAGAGCGATGTAAAGAATCTGATCAAATCGGCTTCGGAAAATGAGCCACCAAGCGCAGTGAGATCTGCGGTGCTGAAAGCGGAATTGCCTACAAGATTTTGATTTTCCCCGGAGACCTTCTGGACCATCAGATCGCGAATCAAACCAAGCAGGTCACGGCAAAAGTTTCGCAGGTCGTAGCCGCGCGAGATCAGGTCATCTACGACGGACAAAATTTGGCTCGGCTCGCGCTGCGAGATCGCTGTAATGGTCCTTGTAAGAATCTCGACGCCTGCAAAACCGAGGGCGTTCGTCACGTCTTTGGCCTCGATCTTGTCGCTCGAAAAGCTGATAACCTGGTCGAAATTTGACTGGGCATCCCGCATCGAACCCTCGCCCGAGCGGGCCAGTTCGCGCAGAGCGTCGTCCGTGATATCAATCTTCTCAGCACTAGCGATCAGCTTTAGCCGATCAAATATCTTTTGCAGCGGAATGATTCGAAACTCGAATTCCTGACACCGCGACAGGATCGTCTCGGGCACCTTGTGCAGTTCGGTCGTCGCCATGACAAAGACGACGTTGCCCGGCGGTTCTTCGAGCGTTTTCAGCAGGGCGTTAAACGCCGGCTTTGAGAGCTGGTGGACCTCGTCGATGATAAACACCTTGTAGCGGTCGCGTGCGGGATTAAAGTTAATGTTGTCAATAATTGACCCGCGAACATCATCAATGCCGGTATGCGAGGCGGCATCGATCTCAAGCACGTCCATCGAACGGCTTTCCGATATCTCGATGCATGACGGACAGGCCGCCGGGTCGGTCAATAGACATGGCGTCAGATTGGGTTTGCCATCGGTTTTGTGGCAGTTCAGGGCTTTGGCCAGAATACGGGCGGTCGTGGTCTTGCCGACGCCTCTCGCCCCCGAAAACAGGTAGGCATGATGCAAACGGTCGAACTCCAGCGCATTACGCAATGTCTGCGTAATAACCTCCTGACCGGTCACCTCCTCAAAGGTCTGCGGCCGCCATTTTCGAGCGATCACCTGATACGACATCGTTCTAAAAGGATAAAGTATAAAGGAGAAAGGATAAAGGAGCTAGATGCGGGAACTAACCTTTCAACTTTTTCTAGTCAGTTCGGCAAATTCCTTCTTTGCTTCGACGAGGGCTGGCATGTCGGGGTCGGCGTCTTTCCAGAGGGCGAGGAATTTTTCGTAGTCCGCGGCGTCTTTGGTCGCGCGGGCCTTGCCTAGTTGGGCGAGCGGATAGATGGATGCGAGCGGGGCTTCGCCGCGGTGGTTTAGGATCTTGTCGAATTCACGGGCAGCGTCTTTCGTTTTGTTCAGTTTAAAATATGCCAGGCCGCGGAGGTATTGCGGGTAGAATTCGGCGGCTTTTTCGAGGCGTTCGGTGATCTCGAGTTCCTCGATTGCTTCTTTGGCTTTGCCATTTTGCAGCAGGAGCGCGGCATTGACGGTGGGCAGCCAGAGTTGGCTCAACAGCGTGTCGTTGGGCCGCTGTGCGGCTAACTCACTTGTCAGAGCAGTCGCGTCATCCGCGAGGCCGGCGGCGGCGAGGGCGAGGGCAACCGCGACAACGACCAATTGGCCCTTCTCCAGGTTGAGTGCTTTGTTCGTCTGAGCCTTGAGGATGGTCTTGACCTGTGTGTCATCATTCCCCGGCAGGCCTGTTCCTGAACTCCAAAAGACGATCCGCAAGGCCTGTTCGGCGGCAAACTTTGCGGCGACCTCCTTTGTATTCCCGCGTCCTGCAAGGTCGATCGACCGGCGTGAGAAATCTTGCGCGGTCCGCCATTTTCCCTGAAAACCAGCGGCTCCGGCCTGCAGATCGAGGGCGAGATATTCGTCATCGCGTCCCGTGAACCAGCCTAAATTTGCCTCCATCTCGGCCTCGTCATTCTCGATGAAGGCGACCATGTAGGGGAACAGATGAAAATAGTCGCCGTCCAGTTTACGCTCAAAAGCCTGACGGCAGGCTTCGTTCGCTTCGTCGTAGCGGTCGAGCGAGACCAGTGATTCGACAAGATTCATGTAGATCGTCGCATAGTTTGGGTCGAGCCGCATGCCTTCGCGGGCAAACCCTATCGCCTTGGCCGATTGGCCGAGCCGCTCATACGAATCCGAAAGACTGACATAGGAAACAACGAAGTTCGGGTAAGTGTTTCGCCACAATTCGAGCGTCTCAGTTGCCTTGTCCATCTCGCCGGCGACGAAATTGTGATAGTAGTAGATGATCCTGAGGCGTTCGGTCTCACTGACGTTTTCGCGGAGTTCGTATGCTTTTGCAGTCATCTCGGCAGCCGATTTCCACTGGTCGGTATTGCGGTAAACGACGGCGAGTTCGGTATAGGCGAGGGCGAATTCGGGATCGACCTCAAGAGCTTTCTTATAGAAGGGAATTGCCTCGAGTTGCTTTCCGTTGACGACCTGTTCGCGGCCGAGGACGAAGATCTTCAGAGCTTCGAGCGACGATGTTGTGATCGATTCGCCGGGGACGTTGAATTTTTCGATGGAGCTCAGGCTCTCGCCGAGCTTTTCGCGAATTCCCGCTGCCGCACGTCCTAGAGCGTTGAGGACCTCTTCACGAGAGTTCACCTGTTCGAATTCACGTCCGAGACTCTCACCCGTGCGCGCATTGACCGCTTCGAGTGTCAGGACGTATATCTCGCCAAAACTCGATATCGTGCCTGCCATAAAGGCTTTCAGGTTTTGCCGCATGCAGATTTCTTCGCCCAATTCGCGGGTGACTCGCTCATTGGGTTTACGTCCCATCAAGCGAAGTGTCTGGCTGACACGCGAATCGGGAACGATGTCGAGAAATGGTGATTGAGCGAGCGAAAATGCGAGCGCCATTTTGAGCGTTTGGTCAAATATCGCTTCGCCGGTGGTGTTGTCAAACTCGGTCAAAAGCAGCGAGTCTTTAACGCCGCCGGTCGATGTTGCCCCTGAGACTGCCGAGTGTCGCGGAGCGCTATTGGCGCCCGAATCCGTTTTGTTTGGAACGGCGGTTTGTTCGAGTTTTGCTTCGAGGTGTAGTTCGTCACGCAGGTCCTTGAGATCGACGAGCAGGTCCTGTGTCGTTTGGTACCGCAGGTCGCGTTTTTTCCTCAGCGTCTTCTGGACGATGCGATGTAATTCTTTTGGCAGATGAGGCGCCAAGGTCGTGATCGGCTGCGGCTCGATGCTGATGATTGACGACAAGACGTCGGTCATGGTTTCGCCCGCGAATGGTACCTTGCCGGTCAGCAATTCATACAGCACAATGCCGAAGCTGAAAACATCCGAGCGAGCGTCAGTAGTCTTGCCGCGGGCCTGTTCGGGCGACATGTAGGCGACCGTTCCCATGACGACACCGGGGTTTGTCTTGACGAGCTTTTTGGTCTCTTCCTCGCCGCCTGAATTGTTCACTTCGGCGAGTTTTGCGAGTCCGAAATCAAGCACCTTCACGTAGCCGTCAGGTCGAATCATGATGTTCTCGGGCTTGACGTCTCGGTGGACGATCCCGGCCCGGTGGGCTGCCGACAGTGCCTCGGCCGTTTGCAGCATGATCGAAACGGTCTCATCGAACGTGAGCCGCTGCTTCATTCGCTCGCGTAGGGTTTTGCCATCGATGTACTCGGCGGAGATGTAATGTCGGCCATCGTGTTCGCCGATCTCGTAAACCGTAAGGATATTAGGGTGATTGAGCGCGGACGCCGCCTTGGCCTCCTGGATGAAGCGGTTGAGAAGGTCCTCTTCTTTACTGAATTTTTCGTGAAGGAACTTGATCGCCACCTTACGGGCAAGCTTGGTGTCGTCGGCGAGATAGACATCGCCCATGCCTCCGGCACCGATTTTCGAGTCGATCCGGTAGTGTCCGAAAGTACTGCCTTTTTTCAGTTCAGTCGTCATTAAACTAAGCGGAATAGACAGGATAAAGGAAAATCCAGAAAAAGCAAAAACATACGGAAGAAGTGCAAGGGTTGGGTGTGCGGAACGGAGTAATTAACGAAAAAGGCGCAAAAGGATCGCTAAGGAATATTTCTGAACATCGCGATCGAGTCGGTTTCGCACCACTTCTATTTTTTTTCGGCCTTTTGGGTTTTTAGTTTTTCGAGGAAGGATTTTTCGCTTTCGGTGACGTAGGTTTCAAAGCGTTTCGGATCAATGAATGGGTTGGGGAAGCGGTTCTTTCGGATGACGGCGGACTTGGTTTCGAGGTCGAAGGTGAAGCCGTGTGAACCGAGGAAGATGTCAACCCGTTGTTTTTTTAGCCAGGCGAATGAAGTGCGGTAGTCGGCCTCGATCGTCGGGTATTTTTTGTTGGTGACGAGGTCGTAGCCGGGTGAGGAGACGCTGCAAACAAAGATGGCGTTAAGGCTTTTGCCGTTTTCTTTTATGGTCGTAGTCCAGGTGGTACAGCCCGGTGTGTGACCGGCCGTGATGTTTGCGGTGAGCGTTGTGCCGCCGAGTTTTACTTTTTGTCCATCTGTCAGGAGTTTGTCTGGTCTGGCCGGTTTGAACGGGAAGCGATCGAGGTAATTTGGGTCGTCGAGACCGCCGCGGGTGAGCAGCCCTGCGTCATTTTTGCTTGCATAAAAGGCCGCGCCGGACAGTCGTCGCAGCTCGGCGATGCCGCCGACGTGGTCGTAATGCGCGTGGCTATTGAGAATGATCTTTACATCCGCGAGCCTAAAGCCGAGTGTTGCGATATTTTTCTTTATCTGCGGAACGGTCTCAGGCATTCCGCTGTCGATCAGGATATGGCCCTTTGGTGTCGTGATCAGGTACGAGGTCAGGTCTTTGGCACCAACGTAGTAGACGTTGCCCGCGATGCGGAACGGCTCGACGGGCAGGTTCCATATCTCCTCAAGATTGGCGGGCTGGGCGAATTGGGCGACGTAAAGGCCCAGGATCATCAGAGACAACACGAATATACTTTTGATTTTGGGCCGCATAAAAAATTGGTGGCCTCAGACTTGATCGCAACACACGTTTGAAATTGCTACCGTTGCTCGATTCCTCGCCTAGCGGAGTTCACAATAAAACGTTGTGCGGAGCCTGAGACCATTTAAAGGATAAAGGATGAAGGATAAAGGATAAAGTCAGGAAGTTCGATTATTTGTCGGGGCCAGGTTTCAACTAAACCTCAATATCAAAATGAAAGACGTCCTCGCGCGTTCCAAGCGATTCATACAATCGTACCGCGGGCAGGTCCTCTTGATCAGCCTGGACGAATATAACGCACGCTCCACGAGTTTCGCCTGCTTTGCGTAACTGCTTAATAAGTTCCGTTGCTATTCCCCGTCTCCGGTGGGGTGTAGATACAGCCAAGTCGTAGATATATATCTCTTTCCGCTCTTGTTCAAACTTTTCGAGTTCGTACGCAACGAGTCCGCCGAGAACGATCTCACCATCCATTGCAGCGATGACAATTATATGATCTTTGCTAAGAAAGGATGATAGATACGCATCACTTGGAACCGCAGATTGGTATCTTTCGGGATCTTCAAATGCTTCGCCGAAAGTCGAGATTAGATCTTTGAAAATTGCCCAATCTTCGCCAGACAGATTTTTATATGAAGGATTCATTTTTTAGCAATCTTAAAGACTATCAACAGAAACACCGAGCATCACACATGTAAAAAAGCTGGCGAGCCCGCTACGCAAACTCGCCAACATTATGGATGGCGGAAAGGGTGGGATTCGAACCCACGGAACCCTTTTGAGGTTCACTACATTTCCAATGTAGCCAATTCAACCGCTCTTGCACCTTTCCAGATATATTTAATTTTCAATTTGGATCGTTTGCCGCTTTTGACGGACAGCTAAACGTTCCAATTTAACGGTCATGTACGATCGTTTGCCAACAGCAAGTCGTTATTTTTCTTCAGCCGAATCGCCGGTATCCGCCGTTTCGATGATGGTTTCTTCGATCACTATTACTTCGGATGTGTTCTCCTCATTATCAGATTGTTCACCACCGACGACGGGCTCGGGCTGAAAAATTTCGTCATCGCCGACCATCCAGGTATAAACAAACCCAGCGAGCATCGCTCCCAGTATGGGGGCAACCCAAAATAGCCACAGCTGATTTAGAGCCCAACCCTGAACAAACATCGCGGGTCCGGTGCTTCTCGCCGGATTCACCGACGTATTTGTTACCGGAATCGTGACGAGGTGGATTAAAGTAAGACACAGGCCAATGGCGATAGGGGCAAAACCCTTTGGCGCCCGGCCATGTGTTGCACCGAGGATTACGATCAGAAAAAAGAAGGTCATAACGACCTCGGCGACGAAGCATGCCAAGACTTCATATTGCCCGGGCGAATGCGGCCCGTATCCATTTGATGCAAAACCGCCAGCTAGTGTGAAACCGGTTTTTCCGCTCGCAATGATATACAAAATGCCGGCACCAGATATCGCCCCCAATACCTGCGCGGCAATGTATGGCAGGATGTCGGTCGCCGGAAATCTTTTACCCGCCCACAGTCCCATCGTGACAGCAGGGTTCAGATGACAGCCCGAAATATGACCAATCGCGTAGGCCATGGTTAAGACCGTCAGGCCGAACGCAAGAGAAACACCGGCAAAGCCGATACCTAGATTTGGATAAGCGGCCGCCAAAACCGCACTTCCACATCCGCCAAGAACGAGCCAAAGCGTTCCGAGAAACTCTGCCGACAATCTTTTTGCAAGCATGATCAATCTCCTTCAGTAGTTTTTCAAACACCCCTTGCTTAAGCGTATGGCAAGCAAATCCAAACAGGAAAATCTGCAGGATGCATTATGCCGTCGCCCGCTAATTAAGTGGCGGAGAGGGTGGGATTCGAACCCACGGTACCCGCAAAGGTACAACAATTTTCGAGACTGCCCGATTCAACCACTCTCGCACCTCTCCGCGAACCTATGATTGTAAAGGTTTGTGACAGCCATTTTCAAGTTGGCAGCATGACAACTGCGAAAAACGGGTTGCTATTCGAGGCCCCGCATCACCGTTGTGAAGCCCGGACCATAGATTACAATGGGCTGTGTCGAAAATCGATATCGTTTGCTTCGGGCTGCCAGGGTGTAGGGTTGGTCGGGCACCAGGTCAGTGAATGTGAATGAGCCTGAGGAACTTGTGACCGCGGACCGGACCTCGCCGGTCAAATCGTTGACCAGGCGGACCGACACATTTCTAAGTGCGATTCCCAACGGCGTTACTACGGTGCCGGTTATTGGCGACGGTGCGACTTGAAACTCGAATGCCCCTTTTTCACAGCCTGAACCGGCAGGCCGCATAAATCCGCGCCCGTCAGTTGTAATGTCAGTCCCGCACCCATTTGTAAGCGGCGGGATCGAGTTCAGAACTTGGCTGATCGACCGCGGCAGATGCCCAAATAGTTGGCCCCCGTAATTGCCGAAATTTCTAAGCTCGGGATCCAGATTGATCAAGTCGCCTTTCATTGGCAGAAAGGTTCCCCCGGCCGTGTCTTCCAGGTGATTGTAGCCTTGGGATATAGGATTTCCGAAAATATTCGGCCCGACGGCCGATGTTCCGTCGGCGACAATCGAGTTTCGGAGATATGTAATTCCGGTCGTATCCTGATAAACTCCGCCTCCGTTTCCGATCGCGAGGTTTGCCGCTATCGTGCAGAAATTGAAATTTAAGGTCGAACTGACGCCAAAATTATACGTACCTCCCGCATCGTGGGCACTATTACCGCTAATGGTGACGTTGGTGAGATTCATCGTTGCCAGCCCCAAAGCAGTTGATCCGTTTTCAACGCCGCCCGCGTAGCCGTTGATGCCAGTAACTGTGTTGCCGCTTATCGTTGAACGGGTCACATTGGTCGTTGCGGATGCCGCACTGATTGACCCGTTATACAGCCCTCCGGCATTCGGTGCAAATGACCCGCCGCCGAGCGCCGAGTTGTTGCTTATCGTGCTGTCAAAAATGCTCGTCAGCGATGTGTTGCCGAGGGCCGATGTGGCGATTCCGCCCCAAAGGTTTGCGAAATTGCCTGTAACTCTGGTGTGATTTATTGTCAGTATTCCGCTCGAGTTATAGATTGCGCCCGCATAACCCGTACCACCCGCGAACGTGCTGATCGAACTGTTATTCTCAAATTGGCTATCGGTAATAGTAAAATCTGACCCTACGCCGGCGAGGCTGATGGCACCGCCAAAGGTGCTGGCGACAGACGAAAGGACCTTATTGCCTGAAAATGTCGAATCCAAAATTGTCGCGTCCGCATCCTGTTCAGAATAAATCGCACCGCCGTGAGCACTCGAGCCGGGCACGGAACTGCCGGCGCTATTATTGGTAAAAACTGCCAGATTTGCGTGAAGTTGTTGCCCGGGCCCGGAGAGAAAGATGGCCCCGCCGCTGCCCGCCGATCTGTTCCGATCCAATATAACGTTGTTTAGCGTTAGTTGAGAGTTGGCGTTATCGAGGCGAATGCCGCCGCCGCCAATATTTGTATCGTAATTTCCGAACCGCACGGTCATATTTTCCAGTGTGGCATGTGCACCGTTTAAAACATGAAAAACCCGTTCATTTGCCGTTCCGGGCGAACTGCTTGCCTGGATAATCACGGTTTCTGCCGTGCCCAACCCTCGCAATATGATCGAACTCCGCAGATCAAAATCGCCGCCGGCATTCAAGTCTTCGTTTGCGGCGAGCAGCGACGTTTCATAAATCCCCTCGGGCAATTCAATCGTGTCGGTACCCGGCAGTATCAACGCTAGTTGAACCGCTGAGCGAAGCGAACATCTGTTTAATGTATCTGCGCAGAGGGTATCGACGGGATTTGAATCAGCCGTATCGAGAGTGGTGGTTACGGCGATTATCGAACCGGCTCCCGTAACAGGCAGCAACATCGAAATAAAAAAAACGGCGAGTCCAGCTAGACTCACCTTACTCAGTCGCCGAGAAAACTTATGGTTCAACATGTCGATACGTCCCCCTTTGAATGATTTAAGGCCTTGGAATGGACGAAGACTTTGTGAACTAAGGTAGACACGCAGTCTCCCAGAGAATATGAGCCAAAAATATAAGACTTTCTCTCCGGTGTCAAGGAACCGGGATTTTTCCGCAGGTCCTGTCAACGTCGTGCCCTAAAAAAGTCCTGCATCAATTTTCGACAGTTTTCGGCGAGTATCCCCGATGTTATTTCGAGGCGATGATTGAGGTCTGGGCTGTCACAGACGCCGAATTTTGTTTTGACCGCCCCAAACCGTTCGTCGTCGGCACCGTAAACGAGGCGGGCGACGCGGGCGTTGACGAGGGCTCCGGCGCACATCGCACAAGGTTCAATGGTGGAATAGATGGTGGTGCCCGTCAGCCTGTAATTTCCAATGCGAAGCGCGGCGGTTCGCAGCGCCAGAATTTCGGCATGGGCTGTCGGATCGGTGTTGCTGATGGTCCGATTTGAGGCTGTTGAAAGGATTTTACCATCGCGATTGACTATCAAGGCGCCGACAGGCACCTCACCTTTTTTAGCGGCGTCGCGGGCGGCGTGGATGGCCCGCACCATAAATGTCTCGTCGTCGGTGGCCATTTCTCATAGAAGATGATATCTGAGCCAAGACTTTCTTGCATCCATGCGCCTATAATGTTACTTCTAAGGTTGCAAGTTTTTGTCCCGCACGCGTAAATTACCGCCATGAACGACGAGGTTCGACTCGGAACCCAATCCGCCGATGATATTCACATAACAAATGTGCCACAGTCGTTCCGCGCCTTTGCTGAAGAGGTTCACAAACGTACTCAAAAACCAAAAACGACGCCGCTGACTATACCGCAGAAGCTCTTGCCGGCCGAGTTTAACATGGCCATGGCCCACCTTTACCGCGGTGAAGTTGGGCGGTCAAACGTTTGGCGCAGTCGTCTCGACGCGACAACGAACTGGGCGGTTATCACAGCCGGTGCAACGCTGTCATTTGTTTTTAGTTCGCCCGACAATCCGCATTTCGCGATACCTATCAACACCTTGCTCGTATCGATCTTTCTGTTTATGGAAGCGCGGCGATATCGGTACTACGAAGTTTGGGCGAATAGAGTGCGCGTTTTGGAGACTGGATATTATGCACCGATGCTGTCCCACCGAACGATCCCACCGGACAAAGAGTGGGCGGAACATATTGCCGCAGATCTCCTATCGCCGCATTTTACGATCAGTGAGTGGGAAGCGATAGGGCGACGATTGCGTTCAAATTACCTGTGGATATTTATTCTGTTGACCCTTTCCTGGACCCTGAAGGTTTATATCCATCCGTCGCCAATTCCTCTGGTTTCCGAGGCAGATAAGGCGATGTTTTGGACCCTCTTTTTCCAGCGGGCAACCGTCGGGCTTGCCCCTGGTTGGTTTGTCGTGCTCATGGGATTCTTGTTCAATTTTTTGATTCTCTTCGTCGCATTTAGTACGTTAAAACTAAAGGATGCATCGAGCGAAGTATTGCCGCTTGAAAGCTTTGAGTGGCATCCGCTAAAACAAGTGTCGGATTGGGCTGAGAGCAGCCTGAAGCGGCGCAACACAATTCGCCGTTCAAAAAAAGCGCGCCAACGGGTGCGTTCAATTCACAAAACGGAAACCACAGAAGGGAATACTGGATAGTCGCCGGTGGAGCGTCGCAGCAAAAGTCAGCGAGAACAAACTTGCGTACTTACGTCCATTTTTCCATTATCAGTTTTTAGTAGATCAATAAAATTATATGCCAATTGAATTAGAAGACCGTGCAGCAGCACTCGAAAATGAATATTTTCGCCGCAAAGAGGCAGAATTGATTGCCAAAATGAAGGCAAAGCTCGAGGACGAGACGGCCAAGAGCCTCGAAATAAAATGCCCAAAATGTGACGGGACGCTCGTCGAGGCCGATTTTGAAAACATCAAGATCGACATCTGCAACACCTGCTCAGGTGTTTGGCTGGATGCGGGCGAGTTAACCCACATTGCTGACAAAGACGAAGAGACAGGCTGGTTTGGAAAGCTGTTTGGTTAGGAGATGCGACCTATGAGTTCAGAGAAAAGCGGATATTTTGGACGGCCTTTGATCGTAGCGGCGTTGCTGCTGACAATCGCAGCGATAGCCTGCGGACAGTCAACGACGGCAAAGATCACCGCGCCAAACGTTTCAGGACACAAGCTAAACAGTAAGCTGATGGGGCGCGAGATGCCCTATCGGGTTGTGGTTCCGGCAAATTATGCAAATGCGAATGAGACCTCGCGATACGGCGTAATATATCTGCTTCATGGCCTGACCGGGCATCATGATAATTGGACCGAAAAAACGAAAGTATCAGAATACGCTCTGGCGCATAAATTTATTGTGGTTACGCCCGAGGGCGACAACGGTTGGTATAGCGACAGCGTTTCCGTGCCCAACGACAAGTATGAAACGTATATCGTCAAGGAGTTGATTGCCGAGATCGACAAGAATTTTCGTACAGTCGCAACGCGTGACGGACGCGTGATCGCGGGTCTCTCAATGGGTGGCTACGGAGCCTTGAAGTTTGGTTTGAAATATCCCGAGCTGTTTTCACTTGCTGGTTCGTTTAGCGGAGCGCTCGGAGCAGCCTCGTTTACCGAAAAAACGATCGGTGCCATGGGCAAGAATATCGACGCGATTTTTGGCTTTCCCGATAGTGAGAGCCGCAAGTCCAACGATCTTTTTAGGCACATCCGCGATTTAACGCCTGAGAAACTGAAGGCAATGCCGTTCATATATCAATCCTGCGGCACCGAAGATTTTCTGATTCAGAACAATCGGGATTTCCTTTCTCTGCTCAATGAAAAGAAAGTTCCGCATGAATATCGTGAACATCCGGGGATTCACGATTGGATATTTTGGGATGATCAAATACGAGAGTTTCTCGCGCTTGCCGAACGGAGAAAAGCGATAAAACGATAAGCGATAAACAGATCCGACCGCAAAATGCCAATTGCTTATTTCTAATTGCTTTCCATATGCTCAATTTTGCTATCGAAACGGCTCGCGATGCGGGACAATTACTTCTCGAAAAATTTGATCGAGGCATAAAGGTCTCGAAAAAAGGCGACATCAACCTCGTAACCGAGGCCGACCTTGCCAGCGAGGCCCTAATCATCGAGCGTATCAAGTCATATTATCCGAGGCATTCGATCCTGGCAGAGGAATCCGGTAATGCCGTTGTAACGGAGGGTGAAAATACGTGGAAATGGATCATCGATCCGCTTGACGGCACGACGAATTATGCCCACGGATACCCGTGTTTTGCCGTGACGATAGCACTCGAGCATGACGGGGAAATCGTCGTTGGCGTTACGTTTGATCCAACGCGAGATGAATTGTTTGCTGCGGAACGGGGCCGCGGCGCGTCATTAAACAACAAGCCGATTCGGGTTTCGCAGACCACGGATTTGAGCGAATCGCTGATCGTTACCGGATTTCCGTACGATTTCAAACGCCGTGAAGATTTTGCCCGTCATTTGACGCAATTTCTGCTAAAGTCGCGCGGTGTGCGCCGAGACGGGTCGGCAGCGATCGACCTTGCATATGTCGCGTGCGGCAGATTTGATGGGATGTGGGAGGAAGGGTTGAACCCTTGGGACATGGCGGCGGGCGTGTTGTTGATAGAGGAGGCCGGTGGGCACGTTAGTGGATATGACGGATCAAGATTCAGTATTTATTCGCCGCCGATGCTAGCCGACAACGGCCTTATCCATTCCCAGATGCTCGCTGTGCTCGGTTAACCCGTAGCTAAAATAAGAGCCTCTTACTTTATCCTTCATCCTTTATCAATTATCCTTTACCCATGTCATGGTTTCGCAGAGACAAACCGAATATTCATGAGCAGCCTCACGACGAGGAGCAGAACGTCAAAACCGAGGGCATCTTTGTTAAATGCCCAGAGTGCGACAATGCTCTTTACAAACGTGAACTGACGGACTCGCACGAGGTCTGTACGCATTGCGGGTATCATTTTCGATATTCTGCGGTTGACCGACTTCGTGACCTTTTTGACGATGGCCGCTACGAGAAACTCGACGAAGAGGTCACATCAGGCGACCCGCTAGATTTTGTCGACTCAAAACCTTACAAAGATCGGCTCGAACAGGCACGACAGGTGTCGGGCCTGCCTGAGGCGATAGTTTCCGGAAAGGGAATGGTTGGCGGGCATTTGGTGTTTGCGGGAGCCATGGACATGTCGTTTATCGGCGGATCGATGGGTTCGGCCGTCGGCGAAAAGATCACACGCCTGATCGAAAGGGCCATTGATCAGCGCGGGGCGGTGATTATATTTGCCGCATCGGGTGGTGCCCGAATGCAGGAAGGGACGCTGAGCCTGATGCAGATGGGGAAAATTTCCGCCGCTTTGTCGCGGCTGCATGAGGCGCGTTTGCCTTTTATTTCAGTCCTGACGGATCCGACGACGGGGGGCGTGACGGCGAGCTTTGCAATGCTCGGCGATGTGATAATAGCCGAGCCAAAAGCACTGATCGGATTTGCCGGGCCCAGGGTGATCGAGCAGACGATTCGGCAAAAGCTGCCGAAAGGGTTTCAACGAAGCGAGTTCCTGCTCGAACATGGCATGGTTGATATGGTCGTTGACCGACGCAAAATGAAAGACCGGATCGTTAGGGTCTTAGATTTTATGATGAACAAGGAAATCGCCTAAACTTCATGCTGACAGACACGCTAATCCAGATATACGATCGCGATTTAAACAAACTGAAAGCCGAGATAGAACTTTATGCCGACGAGGCTGAACTGTGGAAAAAAAGCGGCGAAATTACGAATTCGGCTGGAAACCTGGCGCTGCATCTCGTTGGAAATCTTAAACATTTTTTTGGGGCTGTGCTCGGAAATACCGCCTATGTGCGTGATCGCGACAGGGAATTTAGCGATACGGGTATTAGTAGAAGTGAAATCCTGCATTCAATCGACGAAACCTCGTCCGTCGTCAAAGCTACTCTTGCCTCGCTGACTGCCGATGGCCTGGCAAAAACCTATCCCATTGAGGTTTTCGGCCATCCGATGACCACGGAATACTTCATCGTACACCTCGCCGGCCATCTTACTTGGCATCTCGGACAAATCAATTATCACCGACGTCTCCTGGCCGGAAAATAGATCGTGAATTTTTCCGAGTCCGAACATTATCTACTATCACTTGGCAACGAAGTCGAGACGATGAAACTCGGGCTTGAAAATATTCGGGCGTTGCTGGACCCACTCGGAAATCCACAAAATGATTACCTGAAAGTGCAGGTCGCCGGAACGAACGGCAAGGGGTCGGTTTGTGCATTTTTGGATTCAATTTGCGCTGAGGCAGGCATCCGAACCGGGCTTTATACGTCGCCTCATCTCGTCTCAATAACCGAACGAATTAGGATCGGTGGACACGAAATGGGCGAGGATGAGTTTGCGCGGCTTGCAACACTAGTCCGCGAAACATCAGAATCACTGGTTGGAAGCGGCAAACTTGAAACCGTTCCGACATATTTCGAGCAAGTCACTGCGATTGCATTGACCGCATTTGCCGAGGCAAAAGTAAAGATTGCCATTCTGGAAACGGGCCTCGGCGGCCGTTTTGACGCGACGACTGCGGCCAATGCCGAGATCGCCGCTTTTACCCGCATCGATCTGGATCATCAGGAATACCTCGGCTATACAATCGAAGAGATTGCGGCCGAAAAGGCGGCGATCATTCGAGCAGATTCGCGGGTGGTTATTGGTGAACAGAGTCCGCAGGCAATGGATGTTATCCTTCGCCAGTGCGCTGAAATGGGAATTGTCCCGGCAATTGAACGCGCGACGGGCGTATCCGAGGTGAGCCTCGGATTGCGTGGCCGCCATCAAATCGAAAATGCCCGAATATCGGTCCTATTGGCGGAAGTTTTACGCGTGGACTTTCATCTGAAAATCTCTTCCAGCAATGTCCTCGACGGACTCGAAAATGCGAGGCACCCAGGCCGCCTGGAATATGCGGGCAGATTTCTTTTTGACGGCGCCCACAACACCGGCGGCGTCCGGGCCCTAGCAGAATACATAGTTGAATATGAAAAGCGGCCGATCACGCTTGTTTTTGGAGCGATGCGAGATAAGAATATAGCCGAAATACTGGCAGTAGTCGCACCGCTGGTTGAGCGGATCGTTATCACACAGCCATCGAACTCTCGTTCGGCACCCTATGATGAACTGTTGAGGCGGTTGCCGTCGAACATCTCAAAAGAAAAAACATTTGCAACCGACAATGTAGCAAGTGCGATTGATATTGCGGATAACGTGACGCCGCCCGGCGGCATTATTCTTGTCACCGGTTCACTCTACCTAGTTGGGGAAGTGAAGAAAATCATTAAAGCCGGTTCGAAATTTGAAATTTGAAATTTCAAATCTAAGATAGAGGTTTATGCACAAATTAGTTTTGATTCGCCACGGTGAGAGCCAGTGGAACAAAGAAAATCGCTTTACTGGGTGGAAGGACGTTGACCTCTCGGAAAAGGGAGTTGGCGAGGCGCATTCTGCCGGTAAATTGCTGAAAGCCGAGGGATTTGTGTTTGACGAGGCTTACACATCTGTCTTGAAACGTGCGATACGCACGCTCTGGATCATTCTCGACGAGATGGATCTGATGTGGATACCCGAGACGAAATCGTGGCTGCTCAATGAGCGTCATTACGGGGCTTTGCAGGGGCTAAACAAGGCGGAGACTGCAGCCGAGTACGGCGAAGAGCAGGTTCTGGTGTGGCGGCGCAGTTATGATATACCGCCCGAACGTCTCGATCAGGACGATGAGCGATGGCTCGGCGACGATCCGCGTTACGCAATGATAGACGTTGAGAGTTTTCCGGGTGCCGAGGCGTTAAAGCAAACGGTTGAACGGGTCGTGCCGTATTTTAAGTCCGAGATTCTGCCCAAAATAGCGGCCGGTAAGCGTATCATCATCGCGGCCCATGGCAACAGCCTACGAGCGCTGGTTAAATACCTTGATGATATTTCCGACGAGGATATTGTTAAACACAACATTCCGACGGGTGTCCCGCTCGTTTTTGAACTGAGCGATGATCTAAAGCCAACAAAAAGCTACTACCTCGGCGACGAAGAGGCGATAAAGGCCGCCCAGGATGCGGTCGCCAATCAAGGGAAAGCGAAATGAGTAGTCGATAGTATGTTGCTCCAGCGACTGGACCGCAAGCGTCCCGCTTGCCACACCAGTTATTGGTCTCGGGCAAGCGGGACGCTTGCGGTCCAGTCCTTATGTGGAAGAAAGCAGTCTTCATAGTTTTAGTGATTTTCTGTCTCAGCCCGTGGGGATCGCCGCCGATTGCACTCGCGCTCGGACTCGTGCTTGCCTTTACAATTAGGAATCCATTTCCCGAGGTCGAGGGGAAAATTACAAAATATCTCTTACAAATTTCGGTCGTGCTGCTCGGTTTTGGGATGAATCTCAAGGCGGTTTACGAGGCCGGAAAAGATGGTATCGTTTTTACGATTGTTACCATATTCGGCACGCTGCTTTTGGGCCATTTTGTAGGCAAACTGCTCGGTATCGCCAACAAGACATCGACTTTGATCTCATCTGGTACGGCAATTTGCGGCGGCAGTGCGATCGCCGCTGTTGCTCCGGTTATCGACGCAGACAAAGATGAGATTACAGTCGCGCTGGGAAGCGTTTTTGTTTTGAATTCGGTGGCGCTATTTGTCTTTCCGTTAATTGGGCACGTGCTAGGACTGACTCAGCATCAATTCGGTGTTTGGTCTGCTATAGCCATTCACGATACGAGTTCGGTCGTTGGTGCATCCGCGTCATACGGATCAGAGGCTCTAGGAATAGCGACCGCCATAAAGCTTGCACGCGCGTTGTGGATCGCGCCCGTCGCCTTGCTCTTTGCATATATCTATCGAAAACGCGACTCGTCAACCAAGGCCAGAATCGCGGTGCCTTGGTTCATTTTGCTGTTCCTTGTCGCTACGGCTGTCAGGTCATATGGGCAGGATCTAATCTTTCCCAGTATTTTTGACGCCCTTGTGAACCTGGCAAAAGCCGGGCTAACAGTCACGTTGTTTTTTATTGGAGCCAGTCTCTCCCGCACAACGCTGCAAAAATTTGGTTATTGGGCGTTGTTGCAAGGCATTATCCTGTGGGTTGTTATATCTGTTGTCGCGCTGTGGGCCGTTTATAATTTGATATAATCGCGTTATGCAGCAAAGGCAGCAAAGCGACGCGGACGTTGTCGTCGAGCTAAAGAATAAATCTCGCGGTGTCGTAAATCCCGCCCTCGTCCGCTGGATTGCATTCGTTATCATCACTATTTCTCTCGTCATTTGCACCGTGCTGTGCATTCTCGCTATCTGGAAATTTACGGAATCCGATGCGGTCTGGCGGGCGATTGCCACGTTTGTTGTCGTGAGCATCGCAACTGCAATATTTACCTTTGTTAATGAAAAGCTAGGTTAAAGACCGCATGCTGCCCGCGTGGGATTATTAGACTCGCGGCTTCTACATCCATCGTTCGTCCATGATAAAATACTTGTTTCGGCCATAGGTGTAAATTTCATCTGTAATGAGTATTAAGCAGATCGCCGTTCGCGGGGCGCGGCAGCACAATCTAAAAAACATCGACGTTGACATACCCAGGGATCAGTTTGTCGTGATTACCGGATTGTCAGGTTCGGGAAAATCGTCGCTGGCATTTGACACGATCTATGCCGAGGGGCAGCGGCGATATGTCGAATCGCTGTCGGCCTATGCTCGCCAGTTTCTCGATCAACTCGAAAAGCCGGATGTCGATTCGGTCGAAGGTTTGAGCCCGGCAATCTCGATCGAACAGAAGACTGTTTCGCGTTCGTCTCGCTCGACGGTTGGAACGGTGACCGAGATATATGATTTTCTGCGGCTGTTATTCTCATCAATTGGCCAGCCGCATTGCCATCAGTGCGATGAGCCGATCACGCGCCAGTCCGTAGATCAGATCATTTCTGGTGTTGCCGAATTGCCTGTGGGCGAGCGTGTAATGATACTGGCTCCCGTGGTTCGCGGCCGCAAGGGTGAATTCAAGAAGGAGCTCGAAAAGCTGTACAAAGACGGCTTTTTACGAGCGCGAATTGATGGCGAGATACGGCCGCTTGACGATGAAATCGTCCTCGATAAACGAAAAAACCATACTATTGAGGTCGTTGTCGATCGTCTTTTGGTGAAAAAAGGGGTCGGAGAACGGCTTGCCGATTCGGTCAAGATAGCACTTAAGCTCACGGGCGGCGCGGTCATCATCTCGATCATTGATGGTGAAGAAAAAATGTACTCCGAGAAAATGGCGTGCATTAATTGCGGCATCAACATCGCGCCGCTTGAGCCGCGTTCATTCTCATTCAACTCGGCTTTTGGGGCCTGCAAACGATGTCAGGGGATCGGGACCGTGATGGAGATCGACCAGAAAAAGATTGTTCCGGACGGCGATGTCCCGACGGACAAGATTGATTTCTTGAATGGCCTCGATAAGTCCGGAGCGGCATTTTTGAAACAGGCGCTCGTAGCGATCATAGAGAAATTTACCGGCGGTGCCCCGCTCGACCCCGCGACAGGGAATGAGAAGACCAGAACAGCTTTACGAAAGGTCAAAGCTATGGTCGCTGAAAAGGGCGACGACGCTGCGTTAAAGGTACATTTTAAT
>Ga0138256_10000869_pt1 | contig 32726 bp, 38 predicted proteins | sample KNB2016incub_MG_FD_105486 | JGI IMG/M metagenome (GOLD analysis project Ga0138256, IMG submission 105486) | Active sludge microbial communities from wastewater in Klosterneuburg, Austria - KNB2014incub_MG | ecosystem: Engineered > WWTP > Activated sludge > Unclassified | place: Austria... | reverse complement strand
GGCGCCTCGTACTTCAGCAGGTCGCCCAGGTTCATCGGTTCAACAAGGGTCGGCATGGTTCACTCCTTTCCGGTGAGGTGCTTGACCGCCTTGATCAGCGGGTTGTGTTCGGGGGAAGCGCGGTGCGCGGCGTGCGCATCCGGGTGGATCGCCGAGCCGATCTCGGGGCCTTGGGCGCGGGCGGCGAGCAGCGCGCGGCGGACATCGGTCTCCGAGAGTCCTGCGGCCAGGAACTCGGCGGTACGCTCCGGGCAGCCGCCGAGCTGGCAAAGCTCGGCGATGGCCACGGCCTCGCGCCGGTCCGTGGCAGCGGCGGGCGTCTCGGGCGCGGGCGCCGCGGAGGCAGCAGCGGCGACGAGCGTCGCCTCGGGGGCTTCGGGGGTCGGATCGGGGGATTGCATCGGGTCGTTCTCCTGTTTGGCGTAGGCGGAACCGGAAACCGTGCGGGGGGCCGGGTTCCGCGAACGGCCCTGCGGGTTCAAGAAGGTCGCGAAGACGGCGAGCAGCTGGTCACGGCTCGCCACGGCGTCGGCGAGACGGGCATCGAGTGCCTGCTCGCCGAAGAAAAGCCCGGCCTCCGTGGCGCGCACGGCGTCGGAGTCCAGTCCGCGCATCGCGGCCACGTGCCCGACGAACAGGCCGTAGAGGCGGTCGACCTCGGTCTGAAGGCGTTCCGCGGCCTCCTGGTCGAGCGGCTCGTGGGGCGAGAAATCGTTCTTGTGCCGGCCGGCGGTGATCGCCGTGTAGCGATAGCCCTGCTGGGCGTCGCGGACCGACTGGTCGACGTGCATGGCGATGACCCCGACCGAGCCCACGCCGCCGGTGCGCGTGACGGCGAGATGCGAGGCGGCGCAGGCGATGGCGTAGGCGGCCGAGAAGGCCGAGTCGGCGGCGATCGCCCAGACCGGTTTCACGGCGTCGGCCGCACGGATGCGCTCGGCGAGCTCGAACACGCCGCCCGCCTCGCCGCCGGGTGAGTCCACGTCGAGCAGGATGCCGGACACGGCGGGGTCGGCGAGTGCGGCATCCAGACGGGCGCCGATCTCGCCGTAGCTCATGAGCCCGGAGGCGGCCTCCAGCCCCAAGGTGCGGCGCACCAGCGTGCCGTGGATCGGGATCACGGCGATGCCGGGCGGCGCCGCCACCTCCGGGCTCGCGGGCATCACCGCGGGTACGGCGGCTTCCACGTCGGGCAGACCGATGCGGGGACCGAGCACGGAGAGGATCACGTCGAGCTTCGAACGCGCGATGAGAAGCGGTGTCCCGTAGAGACGGGACGCCAGGTGTACGAGCTGCATGTCAGAGGTCCTGGATGTCTTGCGGCGGCGCCGGGTCGGCGGTCGCCGCGGGTGGGTTGCGGTCGTGGCGCGGGTCGGAATCGAAGACGAGGCCCAACGCATCGGCGCGCCGGTTGTCGGCGGCGATCTCCCGGTCCACGTCCTCGGCGTCGTAGCCGAAGGAGGACACCGCCTCCGAGCGGGACAAGAGCCCCGCCCGGATCGCGGTGAGCATCGCGTTGAACTCCTTCTGCGGATCGACCCACTGCCAGCCCTGGGGAATCCACTTGCAGGCGAGCCAGGCGCGGCGGCGGGAGGCGTCCCGGACGAAGCCGGGGAGCTCGAGCCGTCCCTCCAGCACGGCCTGCGCCATCCACGCGCGCCACACCGGGCGGCAGAGCTGGTGGACGATGACGCCGTGCTGGATCGCCTCGCAGCGGCGGCGAAACTCCAGCAGCCCCGCGCGGATGGAGGAGTAGTTCACCTGGGTGAGGTCGCCCGTAAGCTGCTCGTAGGTGACACCCATGGCGGCGGCCACCGCGCGAAACTGCTGGCGCATGAACTCGGCGTAGGAGCCGCCCACGTCGGCCGGCTGCGAAAACTTCACGTCCTCGCCCGGTTCGAGGATCTGCAGCGTGCCCGGCTCCAGCCCCGCCAGCGCCACCCCCGCGGCATCGGCCGGCCCTTCGCCCATCAGGGCGTCCTCCGGCTGGTCGCGGGTGACGAAGCCGGCGAACATAGCGGCGGTCTTCTTGCGCACGAGCTCGGCGTCGTCGTACTGATCCAGCTCGTTGAGCTTCACCAAGGCCCGCGCGAGCCAGGGCTCGCCGCGGATCTGGCCGGGACGCAAGGGCCGGAACAGATGCACGATCTCGGTGGCGGGCACGCGCACGGTCTCCATGCCGCCGCCACCGGACATGGGCGCGAGCAGGCCGTCTTCCGGGTGCGAGCGGTACAGGTGGTAGGCCACGCGCCGCCCGAGCCGATCGAACTCGATGCCGGCGCGGATCACGTTGCCGTTGTCGGCCAGCCGGTTGAGGCTCACCGGCAGGTGCTCGGGCTCCAGCACCTGGATCTGGAACGCCACCGCCAGCCCGTCGTCCGGCCGCCGGTAGCGCAGCCGGATCAGCGCCTCGCCGCCTTCGAGCATGGCGCGGCAGGCCAGGGCCTGCAGACCGTAGATGTCGGTCAGCCCCTGGGCATCGGCCTCCTCGGTCCAGTCGCGCCAGAGGGCCTGGATCGTCTCGCGAAGGCCCGGGTCCTCGACCAGCGACTGCGGCTTGATACCGGTGCCGATGGCGTTGGCCACGAAGGCCTCGATGCCGGCGGCCGCCCAGGCGTTGCGGCGCACCAGGTCGCGGCTCTTGGCGCGCAGATCCGTCTGCGTCGTGAGCAGCGCGGCCACCGCGCCGGGGTTCCCCGGCATCCAGGCGAGCGCGCGGCGCCCGGAGCCCACGCCGTCGTAGGTGGGGGTCGCGCCGAAGGCGAGCTTGATGCGGCTCCAGAAGCCCATCAAAGCCCCTTGCCCGTGGTGACCCGGATCTGGCGCAGCCTGGGTCGGCCCGCCTCGCGGGCGAGCGCCGCATCGACCTCGCGCAGCGCCGCGCGCAGTTCGTCCACCGAGCGGTACTCCACCGTCTTGTCGCCGAAGGTGACGCGCCGCTCGCCGCGCGCCAATGCCCGCTCCAGCGCCTCGCGATCGGCCGCCGTGTAGGCCATGGTCAGACGCCCGCCAATGCGGCCAGCTCGAGCACGAGTTCGGTCTGGGCCGTGTTGCCGTTCTTGAAGGCGATGCGCGCGAAGCGTCCGATGGGCCGGCCCTGGACGGTGAAGTAGTCGCTGCCGTTCGGCGGCTTGTGCCAGGCCACGTTCTCGTCCAGATAGATTCCCGCCGCCGGCAGCCAACGCACGCCGTCGATCGAGCTCTGGATCTCCATGGCCTCCTGCTTCGAGGCGACGCCGCTCTTGCGGGCCAGCAGCAAGGTGTAGCCGTGCTCCTCACCCAGATCGACCGCGTCCGTGGTGACGGAGCCATCGGCGGACAGTGCTCCCACCGCGAAGGCGGAAGCGAGGGCGGGCACGCCCATCAAATGACCAGATGCATCGCAGCGGATGCAGCGGATTTCGTCTTGTCCGGTGTTCGGGTTGCGGTAGGTACCTTCCAGAATCATCTTCAGCTCATCCAACGACTCTTGACGACGGACCGGCGCCGGATGCGTCGGTCCGAAACGGCGACGCCCCCGGAGTCGGGGGCGTCTTCTGCGGTTACGGTGTGTTCGTCCTGCTCGGGCGGTGCAGCGATGCCCAGTTGTCGTTCCAGCTCGCGCCAGTGGCGTTCCTCGAAGCGGTCGAGGCCGCTTGCCGCGGCGGCGGCGCGGGCGTACACGTAGCAGTCGAGCGCCTCGTTGCGCTCGCGTAGCTTCTGCCACTCCCGCACCGGAAAGCCGTTGCGGTCACGGCGGGTGATCAGCTGCTCGGCGCAGAGCTGCTGGACGTACTCGGCGTCGACCTTGGGCAGATGGACGAAGCCCGCCGGGTAGATCGGTGTGGTGCCGTCCCCGGCCACATCCGCGCTCTTGCGCAGGTTGTTGTAAAACTCGAGCTTGGCGAGCCCCACCGCGACCGAGTACACCTTGATGCCCCGGCGCAGCTTCTTGCCGCCCTGCGAGACATCGACGGCGGTGGGCGTGCCGATCAGGGCTGCGCCGCGCGGGACGCCCTTGATCGCCATCAGGCGCGAGTCACGCACGGCACGCACGAAGGCGTAGGCCTCCTGGGTGGCGAAGCCGGTGTCGAGCGCGAAGCGCGCCAGTGGAACCTGGTTGCCGGATTCGTGCGTCCAGGTTTCGTCGATCAGCTCGGCCAGACGCCTCCACACCGCGTCCCGTGCGGTGTCGCCCATCAGCACGCGGTGCTCGACGAGCCAGGACGCCTTGCCGCGCCCGAAGGCCCAGATCGAGGCCTCGATGCGATCCTTCTGCACGTCGGCACCGCCGACCAGCAGCAGGCCGCCCATGGGGACGGTGCCCAGCGGATAGTCCTCCCGCCGCTCGATCAGGCGCTGCCAGTCGGGCGCTTCGCCTTCCTCGACCCAGGTCTCGCCGAGCTCGGTGTTCTTGAAGGTCTTGATCGCGGCGGCGGAGCCGGACTCCTTGCTGACCGCACTCTCCCACGCACTCGCGATGTCGCGCCATGAACGCCAGCCCACCGGGCTGTAGAGCGACGAGAGATGGAAGCCCGACGTCTTGATGCCGTTCTCCGGCGCCATCGCGCGCCACTCGCCGTGCTCCAGCATCCAGGTCTTGTGATGCTCGGCGATCGGCTGATCGCAGGACTCGCACACGTAGGCCGCCGTCTCCGGCCGGCCCCTCTCCCAACGCAGCTGCTCGAAGCGCAGCCACTGGCGGTGCGAGCAGTGCGGGCACGGCACGAAGTAGCGGCGCTGGTCGGACGCCTCGTACTCGCGCTCGACGGCGCTCGCGCCGGCGATGGTCGGCGTCGAGACGATGAAGATCTTGCGCCGAGCGAAGGTGCGCGTGCGCGCCTCGGCGAGCGAGATCGCATCGCCTTCGCCCTCGACGTCGAGCGGGTAGCCGTCCACCTCGTCGAGGAAGAGATACCGCACCGGCATCGAGCGCAGGCCCACGGCGCTGTTCGCGCCCGTCATCACCAGCACGCCGCCCCGGAACTCCTTGGCCAGGATGGTGTTGCCCGAGTCGCGCGAGCGCGCCGGGGCGATCAGCTCGGAGAGTACCGGCGACTCCTCGATCAGCGGGTCGATGCGCTGCTTGGAGTTGCGCTTGGCCATCTCCACGGTGGGCCAGACCGCCATCATCGGCCCGGGCGCGTGGTGGATGACGTAGCCGATCCAGTTCGAGCCGGTTTCCGTGGCACCGACCTGTGCGCCCTTCATGAACACGACGCGCTCGACCGGTGAGGTCGGCGACAGGCAGTCCATGATCGCCTTGAGATACGGCGTGCGGCTGGTGCGCCAGCGGCCCGGCTCGGCCGAGGCCTTGCTGGAGAGCATCCGGTGCCGGTCGGCCCACTCGGAGACGGAGAGCAGCGGGTCGGGCGTCAGTCCTTCGCGCCAGGCGCGCTCGATGGCGTCGAAGCCCTCGTAGACGAAGTCGTCCATCAATCGACGCGGACCTTCAGTTCACCGAGCTCGGCGAGGTGCTCGCGCACCGCCGCCTCCAGCGCGACGTGCAGCGTGTGCGCATCCATGCCGAGCCTGGCCGCCATCTGCGCCGAGATGCGCGCCGGCCAGTTGAGCCAGGCGTCGCGCTCCGTGCGCGCGAGCTTGAACACGTGGGCGATGGCCTGGTTGCGATCGACCAGCTCGCCCTTGAGGCGGGCGAGACGCACCTTGTTGGTCTGCGCCTTGACCACCTCGTTGACCGTGCGCGCCTGCAGCAGCGATGTGCCGCCCGCGGGCAGGCCGGGGGCGAGGTTCGGGGCCGGATCGTCCGCCACCCGCACCTTCGCGGCTTTGGCGCCCGTTCCCTCCTTGGGCGGCTCGGAGTTCCTTGCCCAGTCGCGGTCGGCCTTGTCCGGATCGATCGTGCCGTCCGCCTCGGGCGTGATCCGCCCGGCGCGGATGGCCTTGTGCACGGCGGTGTCCGATACCCCGCGGTGGCGGGCGTAGGCGCGAATCGACAGTCCCATGGTCTCCATCAAGCATTGGCGCCGTCCCGCTCGGATTCAGCTTGGCTTCGCTCGGGGACAGCGCGTTCATGTCATCACCATCAACGACACCTCGAGGACAAGCACATGACCGAGCAAGCCGAAAAGGACATCGACCGGCAGCTGCAGCAGATCGCGCTGGATCACCTGTTCATCGACACCCTGGAAACCCGCAACAGCGACCGGCTGGACTTCCACGAAGTCAGCGTCTGGGCCGTCAAGAGCGCCTTGATGGCCGCCTACCAGGCGGGCCGGCAGGCCGCGCAACAGCGTTGAGAAAGCAGCGGAAAGCGCTTGGCTTCAGTCGCGAACAGCGCGTTCATGACCACACCATCAACCAGCACGAAGGAGCATCGAATGAGCACCATCCAACTCACCCCCGCCCAGCACGCCATCCTGGCCTACGCCGTCGAGCACACCGGCGGCAAGATCGAGTGGTTCCCCGACAACGTGAAAGGCGGCGCCCGCAAGAAGGTGCTGGACGGCCTCTGCAATCGGGCCCTGATCACCGCCGACGGCACCGCCTGGTTCGTCGCCGGCGAGGGCTACGAGGCCCTGGGACGCCCGCGCCCCGCGCCGGCGCCGGTGGAGGGAAACACGGATCTCGAGGCGGAGGTCGCAGCCGCCGAGGCCACCTGGGCACAGCAGCGCGCCGAGACCAAGCCCCGCACTCGCGAGAACAGCAAGCAGGCCCAAGTCATCGCGATGCTCCGGCGCCCGGAGGGCGCAACGGTGCGTCAGATCTGCGAACTCACCGGCTGGCAGGCGCACACGGTGCGCGGCACCTTCGCCAACGCCTTCAAGAAAAAGCTGGGCCTCACCATCACCTCGGACAAGCCCGAGGGCGGCGAGCGCATCTACCGGATCGCGTGATTCGAGCGGAATGGGAAGCCAAGCGGAAAACGCTTGGCTTCCTGCGCCGGCAGCGCGTTCATACGGGTGTCGCAACCATCCACGCCAAGGAGCCCAGCATGAACGCCATCCGCGCCATCCTCACCCACAGCAACTACGACGCCGACGACTACGCCTACCTCACCGCCAAGGGCTGGAGCGATGACGAAATCCTGGCCCGCTGGACCGAAGAGGCCGCGCACGGCAACGGACCCTGCCGCTGGGAAAGCGCGTCGGCACGCGCCAAGCTCGCCGCCGTAACCGGTCGCCACCAGGCGGTGCGAGCGGATTGAGATTGAGCTTGGCTTCCTGATCGAACAGCGCGTTCATACGGGCGTCGCAACGATCAACCAAGGAGACAACGATGACCACCGCCAAAACGATCCCCGCCACCCGCAACGAAGCCTGGGGCTTCTGGGGCACGATGGACGCGCACGCGCAAGCCGCCTGGCCCATCGCGATGAACGCCGTCTCCGACGCCACGGGACAGCCCTTCGAGGCGGTGCGGATCTTCCTCGACAGCCGCCACGGGCGCCACTTCGCGGACGAAGTCCTCAACCGCATGCATGCGGGCCGTGCCCTTCACGACGCGATCGACGCCGCCACCCGGCAGTGGATGGAATGGACCATCGGTCGCCGCACCAGCAAGGACTACGGCATCCCGCGCGGGCTGCCTTACCTGACGGGCTTCGTGATTCACTGCGAGATCGTCGAGGAGGACGTCGCCGCCTGATCGAACGCCAGGCCATCCGATTCGCGGGTGGCCTGTTTTCCCGTCCACTCCTGCCAGCGCCGCACGATCACGTCCGCGTACTTCGGATCGAGTTCGATTAGCCGCGCGACGCGCCCCGACTTCTCGGCGGCGATCAGGGTGGTGCCGGAACCGCCGAAGGGGTCCAGCACCACGTCGCCGGGACGACTCGAATTGCGGATCGCACGCTCGACCAACTCCACCGGCTTCATGGTGGGGTGCAGGTCGTTCTTCTGCGGCTTCTTGATCTGCCACACGTCGCCCTGGTCGCGGTCGCCGCACCAGTGGCGCTCGGCGCCCTCGGCCCAGCCGTAGAGGATCGGCTCGTACTGGCGCTGGTAGTCGGCGCGGCCCAGCGTGAAGGTGTTCTTGGCCCAGATGATGAACGTGGACCAATGGCCGCCGGCGGTGCGGAACGCCGCCTGCAGGGTGTCGAGCTCGCTCGACGACATGGCGACGTAGATCGCGCCGCGGCAATGGGCATTGATCAGCGACAGAGCGTCGTAGAGGAAGTCGTGGAACGCCTCGCCGAGCGCGTCGTTGAGGATGGGACGGTGCTTGCCCCGCAGCTTGTCCTTGGCGCTGTTGGCGTAGTTCACGTTGTACGGCGGATCGGTGAAGACCATGTCCGCCCGCTCGCCGTCCGGGAACAGCTGCGCGTAGTCCTCGGCCGTGGTCGCGTCGCCGCAGACCAGGCGGTGCGGCCCCAGCCGCCAGACGTCGCCCGGCTTGGACACCGGATCTTCTGGGATCTCCGGGACGGCGTCGTCCTCGGTCTGGCCTTCGTGCTCCGGCTCCTCACCGGCCAGCAGTTCGGCCAGCGCATCGGCATCGAAACCGGTTAGGTCGAGATCGAAGCCATCGCCCTGCAGCGCCTCCAGTTCGATGCGCAGCAGGTCGTTGTCCCAAGTCGAGATCTCCGCGAGGCGGTTGTCCGCGAGCACCAGTGCCCGTCGTTGGGTGGGCGTCAGGTGATCGAGCACCACCACCGGCACCGTCGAAAGACCCAGCTTGCGCGCAGCGGCCAAGCGACCGTGTCCCGCGACCAGCACACCATCGGCGCCGACCAGGCAGGGATTGACGAAGCCGAACTCCGCGATGGAGGCCGCGATCTGGGCGATCTGCTCGTCCGAGTGCTGGCGGGCGTTCCGCGCGTAGGGCAGTAGCTTGTCGACTGGCCAGTGCTCGATGCGCTCGGCGAGCCAGTTCACGCGGCCGCCTCCGCCTTCTCGCCCAAGCGCTCGGCCGCGACCTCGGTGAAGGGCTGGCCGGTGGCCGCGAGCACCGGCTCCATGCCCGGGTGATGCTGCAGCCAGCGCCGCAGCGCGACGTCGACGTACTCAGGCGCGAGCTCGATGGCGCGCACTTTGCGGTCGGTGAGTTGCCCGGCCAGCAGCGTGGTGCCGCCGCCGGAGAACGGCTCGAAGACGATCTCGCCCGCCTCGGTGTAGGCCTCGATGAAGAACTTCGGCAGGCCCAGTGGAAACACGGCCGGATGGTCGATACCCTCGCCGATGCGGCCGCGCTGGCGCGTCACCTCGATGACGGAATCCGGGATGCGGAACTCCTGCGTGGGCTGTCCAGCGTGGTTCCATTCGCCGACCTTGCCGTCCTTGGCGCGCATCGCGGTGGAGGACCCATCGGCGCGCAGGTGCGTCTCGTGACCGGCCCACTTGCAGGGCACGATCTTGTTCGGCTTGCGCGCCTGACGGTTGAAGTGGAACACGAACTCGTGGCGCGGCGCGAGGCGCCCGGCCCAGTCGCCGGGCACGGTCACCGACTGATCCCAGACGTACCAGCCGAAGCGGCGCCAGCCCTGGGTGCGCATCCATTCGATCCAGCCGTCCCAATACGGCTGCCACTCGCCGTCACGATGGACGAGGCCGAGGTTGACCAGGATTTGCGCGTCCTCGCGTAGTGCGGCGCGGGCGGTGCCGAACACGCCTCGCATCAACGCATCCCAATCGGCAACTCCGCCTGTGGTGTAGTCGCGCTGGTTGGCGTAGGGCGGACTCGTGAACAGCAGGTGCGCCCGCTCGCCATCGAAGAGGCGCGTGACGGCGGCGGCTTCCGCGCTGTCGGCGCAGAGCAGCCGGTGTTCGCCCAGCAGCCACAAGTCGCCGGGTCGCGTGAGCGCAACCTTAGGCGGCGTGACGTCGTCCTCGTCCGCGTCGCCTTCCGGCGTGCTCTCGTCCTCATCGGTGGACGGTTCCGTCTCCTCGATCTGATCGAGCAGGACTTCGATCTCGGAGGCCGAGAAGCCGGTCAAGTCCAGGTCGAAGCCGGCGTCGGCCAGCTCCGCAAACTCCAGCGCCAACATGGCCTCGTCCCAGCCGGCATCGAGCGCGAGCCGGTTGTCGGCGATCACGTAGGCGCGCTTTTGCGCCGGGGTGAGGTGCACGAGTTCGATCACCGGCACCTCGGTCAGCCCCAGCTTGCGCGCGGCCAGCAGCCGGCCATGGCCGGCGATCACGCCGTGGTCGCCATCGACCAGGATCGGGTTGGTCCAGCCGAACTCGGCGATGCTGGCGGCAATGCGCGCGACCTGCTCCTCGCTGTGGGTGCGCGGATTGCGGGCGTAGGGGATCAGCGTCTCGACCTTGCGGTACTCGACGTTGAGTGTGTTCAGGATCGGAACCTCGAAATAGAAAGCCCGCCGACGGGAACGGTGGGCGGGCTCGTGATGTGTATCGGGGAGTGCAAACCGCAAACCGTGCAAACCCCGGTTTGCACTCTGACGCTAGAAAAGCGTCGCGCTCGCGCCCCCCGCATGGCTTTTCGGCCAGGAAGGACCCGTCGCGCTCGGCGGGACGGATCGCGAGGGCAGAAACGACGAAGGCCACGGATCGCTCCGTGGCCTTCGAACATGCTTCTCTCGCGAGGTTAGCGAAATCCTATCGCAAAACCGGCGAAAGTGTTGCACGCCGAAAATCGCTCGAAACCGGAATTGCTCCGCACCCGTTCGCACGGCTTGGACCGCGTTGGAAACGTCCCGCAACTTCACTCATGAATGGCTGGCCACGGCCCGGCGGGTCTACTCGTTCAGGCGGCAGGCGACGATGTCGAGCGCCTTCTGCCACCGCCGCCAGGCCGTGGTTCGGTCACAACCGAAGCGCCGGCAGATGTCCCGCCACCCCCGTTCCTCGGCGCGCATCCAGACGAGATGGCGCTGCTCCTCGGTGAGCCACAGCACCCAGCGCATGGTCTCCTCCATGCGGTCGATGGCGGCCGGGTCGGGCGGAAAGCGGTACAGCACGTCCTCGCTCGAGTAGGTCTCCCACGGCTGGCGCAGGATGGCCGGCCAGGTGTTGAAGTAGCCCTGGACACGCACCGGCGGAAGGCGTCGCGCGGTCTGGGCAGCCTCGCGGAAGCGCTCGGCGACGTCGTCAACGCTCCACATGGCCGTCTCCCTGGCAACCGTAGAGCCGCTCGCCGATGCGCTTCACCAGCTCCCGCTCGATCCAGTCCAGCCGCTCGTCGTCGAGCGACACCACCAGGATGCCCTGGTCGCGCCAGCCGTCGCGTTTGATGGCATCGACGTCCGGGCGAGTCGGTTGCAGGCGCCCGAGTGGGCAACGATAGTGGGGGCTGGGCGCGTTCATGCCGGCACCTCCTGCGTCGCGATCGCCCACATCAGCAGCGCCAGCGCGTCGGCCTCGTTGTCGTCCGCGGGCCGGAAGCCCAGGGCCTGCATGGCGACCACCATCTCTTGCTTGCCCGCGTTGCCCTTGCCGGTGGCGTGCTTCTTGATCGTGCCCACGGGAACGCCTTGATAGGGGATCTGGTGGTGCTCGCACCAGGCGGTGAGCTGCGCCATGAACCCGCCGTAGGCGTGGGCGGCATCCACTCCGGCGTGGCGGCGCACCTCCTCGAAGTACACCGCATCCAGACCGTCCGCTGATTGCTTGATCTCGGTGAGCCAGCGTTTGAAGCGCAGGTAACGCATGCCGCCGCCCTCGAAGCGCTGGGGTTTGAAGCACTCCGAGCCGCTGGTGATGGAGCCGTCACGCCCGAGCAGCGCCCAGCCGGTCCGGGTGCCGAGGTCGAGGCTCAGGATGGCCGTGCCCGGTTCCCGATCCCGACCGTCGATGCCGGGTAGCCCCCTTCGGGTCGGGGGAGAGGACACCGCGTGTTCCTCTCCCCCCGAAGGGGGGAGGGAGTTTTCGCCAACTTGGAAATCTCCGGAAACCCAGCAACCACGCGGGTTTGGGGAAGTTGGCAAGTTGGCAGCGTTGCCAACTTGCCAATCTGCCGACAACTCCCTAACGCGTTGATCAGTATGGGATTCAAGTTGGCAGGCGTTTGCCAACTTGCCAACGTCTCTGAAAATCGGGGGGAAGTTGGCAACGGTTTTGCCAACTTGGCTGTGCGTGTTCATGCGGGCTCCTCGGGGTCGTTCAGGTCGTCTTGGTAAACCCACACTTCGGGGTTCTCGACCGGCAGCGCGGCCCCCGATTGCGGGCATTTGAAGTGGGTGGGCAGCACCGGCAGTTCGCGCACCGACACTTCGCCCGTGTCTGGATCGGGCTCGCCGACGACCGAGCGCAGCACCATCGCCTCGACGCACAGGTAGCCGAACTTGGTGCGGGCGGGCGGCAGGCCGTAGTCCTGCGCATTGCGGAAGTATTTGATGTAGCCCTGGGTCGAGAGCGCGGAAAGGCGCTCGCGGATGGTGCGCTCGCCGCCGAGCCCCGCCTTGCCCTCGAAGCTTTCCGCGAACTGGTTGGCGGTGTAGCAGCGCCCCTGGGCCGCCTCGTCGAACAGGATCTGCAGGATGGCGTCGCGCTTGCGCCGGCGCTCGGCATCGAGCCGCTCGCCGTAGTCCTTCATCACCAGCCGCTCGTTGGCATCGACCTCGCGCCACTCGCCGTTGATCTTGTCGACATGCCGTTGCGGGATACCCGCGCCGTTGCGCAGCTCGAAGATCAGCTGGCGCGTGGTGCGCGTCTCGTCCGGGCGAAACAGCAGCATGCCGGTGGTGTAGTAGCCGCGCAGGCTGCCGGCCCCGGCCAGGGCCTGGAACGGGTCTTCCTCGAACTGCTTCTTGCCGAGCTTCTTGGTGTGGTGGGCCAGCACGACGCCGGCGTCCGGGTTCACCGCGTCGCGCAGGCGCTCCACCCGCTGTGACAGGAAGAACAGCATGGCGGCGTTGTCGTTCTCGCCGCCCGCGTCCCCGCCGTCGAAGACATTGCGGATGGGATCGATGGCGATGATGTCGGGCGGCTCGCCGCCGAAGGCCTGGGCGATGGCGGGGATGACCTGATTGATCCCGGCGTCGTCCAGCACCAGCCGCAGCTGCGGCGTGGCGACGAAGTTGGCGCGGGCCGCACCCAGACGACTTGGCGGGAGGCGGATCTCCTTCACGCGCTCGCGCAGGTAGTGGTACTGCACCTCGGCCTGGAGGTAGAACACCCGCAGCGGGCGCGGCGGTGCCATGGCGAGGAAGGTGGCGCCCGCGGCCATGTGCGTGAGCCAGGCGAGCAGGAAGTCGCTCTTGCCGACCTTGGGCGCGCCGCCGAATACCAGCAGGCCGCCCGGGGTGAGCACGCGGGGCGCCACGAGATCCGGCGGCAGCGGCGAGTCGTCGTCCAGCAGCATGCCCAGGGTGAAGGTCGGGAGCCCGGGGGCGGCGGTCTTCACGACCCTGCGCTCGCCCTCACGAATGAGCTCGGCGCAATCGAAGCCCTCGGCCACGGCATCGGCCGCGTCCCACTTGTCCGGTTTGTCCATGGGCGGCACGAGGATGGCGACCGACGCCGCGCCCGCCGTCACGCAGGCACGGGCGGCGTTCTCCGCGTAGTCCCAACCGGGCGCATCGCGATCCGGCCAGATCAACACGTGCCTGCCGGCGAGCGGCGTCCAGTCGGTCTTGTCGATCGGCGCCCGCGCACCGTTCATGGCCGTGGTCGCCGTGATGCCCATCCCGATCAGGGCGCAAGCCGCCTTCTCGCCCTCGACCAGCACCACGTCGCGCGCATTGGCCACGGCCGGCAGGTTGTAGAGCGGACGCGGGTCGGGCGCGCGCCACATGCGGGCACGCACGTCCCAGGGGCGGTACTCCTTGCCGGTGGGCGGGTCGTAGCGGTAGACGCAGGCGATGAGCCGACCGTCCGCCGTGAGGTAGTCCCACTTCGCGGTGTAGGGGCCGAGCTCGTCGACGGGGGCGCTGCGGACATCCGACTTCGGGGCGCGGCCCATCGGCGGTGCGATGCCGAGCCATCGGCGGATCTCGTCCGCGAGGCGGGGGAAGTCGTGCCGGGCGGAATGCCCGCGCGAGCGCGCCCATAGATCGATGACGTCACCGCCTTCGTCTGAGGCGAAGTCCTTCCACAGGCCGCGACGCTCGCCCTCGAGCTCGACCACCAGGCTCTTGCCACGGTTGCCGTCGACGTCGCCGACGTAAAACCTGCCGCCGCGGATGCGGCCCTGCGGGAACAGGTAGAGCAGCACCGCCTCCAGGCGATCGAGCAGCCCCCGGCGCAACGCGTCGGTGTCGGATGACGCATGCGTCTGCTGATCCGGTGCGTCGTTGTAGTCGAGCCAAATGACGTCTGCCATCAAGCCGGTCTCCAGCAGCGGTCCTGCCAGGGACATGACTTGCACTCGAAGTGGGTCGGCGTTGTGGCGTGCCGGGGCAGCAGCTCGCCGGCCTCGGTGGCGGTGATGATCCGCACGGCCCGGTCCGACATGCGCTGCGCGAGCCCGCCGTCGAACGGCACGAGCTCGAACCAGATCTCCTCGCTGTCCTTGTTGATGGCGGTGAACAGCGCGGGATTGCTCGCGATGCCCGGCACGGTGCCTTCCATGTAGGCCTGGTAGACGGCGAGCTGGGCGGCGTAGATCGGCTTGGCGCGGGCCACGCCCTGCTTGACGGTCTCGCGCCAGGACTTGTCCTTCATCGTCTTGCACTCCCACAACGCGGGATAAGCAAGCTCGATGTCGGCGGGACCGGCGGCCAGGATGCCGTCGACGTGCCCCTGGATACGCCCGCCGGCGACGGAAAAACCGAACTGCCCGCCGTCGGCCTTGCGCGTGTAGAGCTCGAAGCCGGCCAGGCGCAGCCAGCGGATCGCCAGATCCTCCAGGGCATGGCCGACCTCGAACACCCGCAGCACCCGCCCGGGCAGCTCGCGGCCGGGATCGACCGGCGCCTGGGCGTACTCGTACTGCAGGGCGCGCTCGCAGGCCACGCCGAGCCGCGACGCGCCGAGATAACGGCGCGGCGTTTGTTCGGCCCGTTCGCGCGCCAGCGCCTCGTCGATGAAGGCGCCGACGCGCTCGTGGAACCTGGGGCGGTGGTTGTAATCGAGCATGGCCACCCCCTCAGAACGGCACGTCGTCCGGCGTGAGCTCCCGCAGGTTGTCGAAGTAGGCGGTGAGCACCACGTCGACCAGTTGCAGGACCTCCTCGCGGCTGTAGGCCGACAGCGGCCGGTCCATGCCGATGGACGCGACGTACTCGCCGAGGCGGGGCAGCACGGCCTCCATCGCGGCCTTTTCGTTGTGGGTGGGATCAATCACGATGCCGCCTCCCGCCTTCAGTCGTTTCAGATGGATGTCCTGGCAGCGCATCGAGCAGAAGCGCTTGAACAGGGGTTTCCCGTCCGCCGTCCTCGGACCGTTCCTCGGCGATAGCCAGCAGAAGCCGCGTCCTTCCCGTCCGCAGATCGCGCATATCACGCCGCCCTCCGGTGCTCGTCGTTGGCCGCCAGCACCAGACGCTGGATGGACGACTTGTTGAACTGGAAGGCGAGTAGTGCCGAGGCCTGGTAGCGGGTGAGCCCGAAGTCGGCGCGCAGGGCTGGCGGCAGGTAGCGCAGCTGCTTCTCGGTGGGCGGCTCGTTGAGCCAGCGGCGGGTCTTGTGGGCGGTGTCGAGGGACTCGTTCTCGTTCAGCCAGTCGTCCGCCTTGGCCATGCAGACGGTGCGATCGCCCACCGCCAGCAGACGGGGCGGCAGATCCTTGCCGCCGCCGACCGCGTGCCAGCGGCCGTTGAGGAAGAAGATCCCGCCCCAGGCGCCAAAGCCGGTGGCCAACAAGGCGTCGTCACAGCCGAAGAGATCGCACCAGCGGAAGTTGGAGCGCTTGAGCAGGTCGATCTCCGTCATGACGAAGTCGTCCAGCGCCTCGGCCTGCTCGACTTCCTCGCGGGTCCATTCGAAGCCGCACAGGGGGCACTCGCGGCAGCCGAGCGGCACCGTCGCCTCGCAAGAGGGGCACTCCTTGGTCGGTGCCTCGCCCTGGTGCTGGTGGCCGTCCAGGTTGGCTTCCTGCTCCAGCGAGCCGTGCATGAGCGTCGCGGTGCCGAAATCCAGCACGATGCAGTCGGTCTTGACGATGCAAGGATGCTCGGCCGGATCGACGGTGCGCAGCCCCCGCCCGATCATCTGGGTCAGGGTCGACTTGTGGGAGCTCGGGCGCAGCAGCACCACGCAGGAGGTGGGCGTGTAGTCGTAGCCCTCGGTGAGCACCGCCACGTTGACCACGACCTGCGCCTCGCCGGTCTCGTACTCGGCGAGGCGCACCTTGCGCTCGGCGTCCGACAGCTCACCGTGGATCAGCACGGCGCGGATGCCGGCGGCGACGAACGCGTCGGCCACGCACTGCGCATGCGCCACGGTGGAGCAGAACACGATGGTCTTGCGGTCGCCGGCCTTCTCGCGCCAGTGACGGATCACCGCGTCGGTGATCGGCGTCCTGTTGAGGATCGCCTCCACCTCGACCATATCGAAGTCGGTGGCGGTACGGCGCACCTGGGCCAGCGCAGACTGCGCGCCGACGTCGATGACGAAGGTGCGCGGCGGCACCAGATGGCCGGAGGCGATGAGCTCGCCCAGGGTGATCTGGTCGGCCACGTTGCTGAACACCTCGCGCAGCCCCTTGCCGTCGCTGCGCGCAGGCGTCGCGGTAGCACCGAAGATCAGTGCCCTGGGGTTGCGTGACAGCACGCGATCGATCACGCGCCGGTAGGACGGTGAGGCAGCGTGATGCGCCTCGTCGACCACCAACAGATCGAGCGTGGGCATCGCGTCGAGATGCGCGTCGCGCGAGAGCGTCTGCACCATCGCGAAGGTGGCGCGCCCGGCCCAGGACTTCTCCTTGGCGTCGAACACCGAGGTGGCGAGGCCGGGATTGACCCGGCCGAACTTCTCCCGGTTCTGGGCGGTGAGCTCGTCGCGGTGCGCGAGGATGCAGGCCTTGGCGTCGAGCTCCTCCAGCACGCCGCCGGCCACCGCCGACAGCATGATGGTCTTGCCCGAGCCGGTGGGACCGATGGCCAGGGTGTTGCCGTGCTGGTGCAGCGCCGCGAGCGAGCGTTCCACCAACAGGGCCTGACGGGGACGAAGCATCATGCCGGCAGTCCCCCCTTACTGCGCCCAGCTCGGGCGGCCCGAAACCGGAGCGCGACCCGTGGTCTGGGCATAGGCGTTGGGCGTGGTGGCCGAAGGCGCCGGGGCGGACGCGCGCGCGTTGCCCATCAGCGCCGCGTAGTCCTTGTGATCGGGCTGGATCGCCTGCTTGATCACGGCCTTGTCCTGGCCGTGCTGATCCTTCTCCCAATCGACCTTGCCGAGGAACTCGATGCCGTCCAGATCGGCGAACCCGGCGATGCGCCGCGCGTTCTGGGCCTGGGGGCTGGCATCGCCCGGATGGATACCGCGCGCGGAGTTCAGGATCGCCTTGACGAAGGCGCGGCCCATGTTGGCCCACTCGGGACCCTTGGGGCTGTAGAGACCGATCAGCGACCACAGCTTGCGGCGGGCGTACTCGCCCTCCATCACGACGAACTCGCAGTTGAGATACACCGAGCCGGTGTTGTCGTTGCGGGTCGCGTAGCCACCCGTCCAGCCCTGGCTCGCATCGTCGAAGCCGCCCGGGCGGATGGTCATGCGCACGCGCACCAGCGTGCCTTTGGGGATCAGGTCGAACGAGGACTGCTCGTTGGCGTCGTTGAAATCGAAATAGCTCATGGTCGTGGCTCCTTATTGCTGTACGGGTTCGGAAGGCGCGGGGCGCGCGAAGTCGAGGCGTTCGAGGGCGGGGCGGGCGGGGCCGGCGATCTTGGCCATCAGCCGGCCGAGGTGCGGCTCTTCGATCTGGTCGAGGCGGCCGGAGCGGTCCTTGGCGGGGTAGCCCCAGGGGTTGAGCGTGTGGCATACGAAGGCGCGGTAGGCCGTGCCGTCGTCGGCCTTGAGCTCGGCCAGCGTCACCACCTCGTCGACGATGCCGGGCAGCTCGAGGCCGGTCTTGGAGCCGTCGATCTGCAGCTGGAAGACGCGGCGATTGAAGTCGTCCAGGCGCTCGTCGAGGATGCCGACGAACCACACGTTCTTGCCGCGCGTGTGCTGCAGGTGGGTGAGCCAGGCGATCATCTCCTGGCCCATCAGGCCGTAGGCACCACGGCTGTCGGGCTTGCCGGTCTTCTCCGAGTAGGCCTGCGGCTGGCCCTTGCACCACTGCAGGCACAGACGCCCGGCGACAGTGATCGAGTCGACGAACACCGTGTCGTAGCGATCGAGCACCGCCGGATCGCCGAAGCGTGCGCAGACCGCGTCGAAGTGGGCCTGGCTGAAGGGCTGGTCCTCGCGCAGCGCCGGGTTGGGCCCGCCGATGAAGACCGCGAAGTCGCGGCACTCCTGCCAGGTGCGCGGGCGGATGGTGTCGCCGGCCCAACCCTCGACGGCGAGGTCGCCCGCTTCGAGGTCGAAGAACAGGGTCGCATCGGGTGCCAGGGTCCAGAGCTGGGAGGTCTTGCCGATGCCGCTCTTGCCGACCAGCACGCCTTTGACGCCGCGCTTCTCGGCCAGGCGCTGGTCGGCGGAGATGATGGGAAGGCTCATGAGCGGCCTCCTTTGTCGGCGAAGGCGTCTCCGATGCTGTGCGCGCCGAGTGCGCCGTGTTTGCGGGCGAGGTCGTAGAGATCCCGCAGGGCGTTCATGCGGCGGCTGATGGGCCGGACCTCGTTTTCGAGGGCGATGACGGCGAAGGCGATCTGATCCAGGGTGGCGTCTTCGAGGGCCACCTCGGCGCCATTCGTCTCGATCCGTTCCGGCAGGGACTCCAGCAGATAGGGATGCTGCTTTTTCAGCTTGTCGAGCAAAGTGCGGTTCTTGAACATGGCGGTCACTCCTCCAGCAGGGCGAGACGGAATCCGGGCTTGCCGGTCTTGAGGGTGCGGGCGGCGGCGAAGGCGCTCTTCAGCGATTCGGGCCAGGCGTTGAACTTGGTCTCGGAGACGCGGTAGGCGGTCTCGACGTACTCGGCCGGGTCCTCGCCGCCCTCGGCGATGCGGCGCACGATCTCGGCGAGCCGCTTCTGATCCCACTCGACCCGCTTGGGGAGGTCGGCGGTGACGCGCACGCGGCCGTCGTCGAAGTGGATGACGCCGGTATCCTTGCCGGCGGCCAGGCGCAGGGCGTGGGCGCGGTCGGCGTACTTCAGCTCCAATGCGCGTTCGATGTGCTCGACGATGGCCTTGGCGGCCGAGAGCAGATCGGTGGCATCGTTCTTGAGCTGGAACAGCGCCTCGCTTTGCAGCGCGGCGAGCTCGCCGGCGGGCGTGGCGAGAACCTGGTCGGGGGTGAGGCGGTTCATGCCACACCTCCCGCGCCGACGCGCTCGGAGGTGCTCTTGCGCAGGCACTCCGCCTCGTAGGACTCGACGTCCTCGACGCGGTAGAGCACGCGGCCCTGGATCTTGAGAAAGACCGGCCCGATTCCTTCGGAGCGCCAGCGTTCCAAGGTGGCTTCGCTGACGCCCCAACGGTCGGCCAGTTGGCGTTGGTTGAGGTGTTTGATACTCACGATTCGCTCCTTACGGGTTGTTGCGGAAACGTGAGGTCATTCTGGGTTTCAGGGGGTGGGCAAACCGGCGGGCAAAGCGGGCAGGATGGGCGGGCAAATCGTGCAAATCGGCCCTGCACAGAGACGGAAAAGAAAAAGGCCCGGAGTGGTTGGCTCCGGGCCCTTATCGGGGGTGGAAATGCGGGGGTGGTCAGCCGGGAGGCGGGAACGGATCTTTGCCGTAGCTGTTGCGCTCGCGGATCTTCCCGTCCTCGCCCTGGATGAGCACCTCGCTGCCCTGGTTGCGCGCGATGTCGCGTGCGCGCTCGAAGGCTTCCTGTTGCGTATCGTGTACGGATGTCAGGCGGTCGTTGCCTTCCCCCCGGACACCCCACTTGTCGCCGTTGCGGACGACCCACTGGTTCTTACCACTCATGTCATTCACCTCATCGAGATCGAAGTTGAACTGCCGGATGAAAGGATTGCGCTTCGTTGGGTGCATCACCTCCTTTGGTCGTTGACGAATTCGGGTTTCAGCCAATAGTGACCGTCGTTGTCGTGGGCGACGAAGGTGCGGTAGACGGCCTTGTGCCGCTTGCAGATGTCCGCGCCCTTGCACTTGTCGACATCGATTTCCAAGGCGTCGGCGATGGTACGTTTATGGACGGGATCGCCGCCGCCCTGCGCGAGTACCGAAAGAAAGCCGTAGACCTGGGGCGACAGTGCGTGCCGCTCTCCGTCGATCAGTGCGATGCGGCCGGAGTGCATGAGCCGCAGGGAGGTTTCCGAATCCCGTTCGCCGATCCCGGCGGAGCCGTCGAGGTATGCGTCGAGATTCTCGATGACGAAGCCGGCCTTGCGGAGATGCGCAACGGCACGCAGCGGAACGACGAGATGGCCGGCGGCCTGGATCGCTTGGGCGACGTCGGGTGTAGTGGTGATGAGGACGCCGCAACCCGGTGCGCAGGCAGTACGCAGGCGATGTTCGATGATGGGCGTCAAGGCCGGGTCGTTCAGCCTTCGACCGAAGAAGATAGTGCGCCGCTTTCGCCGATGTTCGATCTCGCCCAGGCGCCACAGCGCTGTCGGAACCAGCTCTTCATGTTGATACCGTCCCGTAAGACCCAAGGCGGAGGTGAGCCACCGGACGATGCGCGTGATGTCCACACTGAGCCGTGTCACTTGATCACTGGCCAGATCCACCCAGCCGCAGTCCGTGCAGTAGCCCTGGCGGCCTCCTTGCTCGAAGCGAATCCCCTCCAGATCACCCATTCCGCACCAGGGACAGAGGATGCTCGATCCGACACCATCACCCGCCCCGAGGGCGCCGAGGTCGAGGAGATGCCGATAGGCATCCATTTGTCCGGAATACCGGGCGGCATCCGGATGGAGGCTTCCCTCGGACTCCTCGACGAGCCCGCAGAGCAGGCCGAAGGCGATGTCGTTGCGTGCTTGCACGGCGGCTTCTACGCGACCAGGGCCAGTTCGACCTCGGTCGGTTCGGAGACGCGCCAGGCACGCAGGAGGCGCTCAGCGAGATTGGCATCCTCCTCTCCCATGTCCTGGAGGTTGGAGATCCCCGATTGCTTGAGGTCGATGTTCAGTACGCGACCGCGCTTGCCCACCTCGGCAGGGGCGAAGTAGATGCTGATGAGGGCCTCGACGATGTTGAACGGACCGCGGAACAGGTCGTGGTCCTTCAGGTGGGCGCTCGATGCAGCGAGTACGCAGTGTTCGGCCTGATCCGCCGGTACGCCTACCCAGAAGTCGCAGATGGGCGCCCGCGTGCTCCTGAGCCGGGCGCGGCGGAGGCGAATGCGATCAATGCCGTGGGCGGCGAGGTCGATGTCGCTGTCCTCCGGAAGGTCCAAGCCGTGCCGCAGCCGGTTGAGATAGAACATCGGCTGCTTCACTGCCTCGGGCTTGACCTCCTGTTTCAGCAGATGGCGTGCGAAGAGCGTCACCAGCGGTTGGTGAACCTTGGCGCCGCCCCGGCCGACGGTGTCGACGATGCCGGAGGCGGGGAAGTAGACCAGCGCTAGATTGGTCGCCGGGCGGGTCGTCCGGCGGCGCATGCCCTCCTCGACGAACTCCACCAGATCGTTGGGATCGTCCTCCACGTAGACGCTGATCTGCACACCGCCGTCGAGGTGACGGTCGCAGACGTCCACGTGGCAGGCACGCCGCGGCCCCTTGCGTTTCGAGAGCACCTCGGACAAGGCGGCCTGCAGTCCCTCGATGTCGGCAGCCTCTCGGGACACCGGCTCGGTTACCTTGATGGCTTGCCGTTTCCACGACCGCTTGCCGACGCCGAGATCGAATTGGAGCAGCGCCTCGGCCGTCATGAAGGTTTGCGGCCAGTTCACCAACACCCACATGGCCCGCTCGTCGTGGTTGCGCAGTTTTCCGAAGTCCTCCCGAATGGCCGCGTCGTTGTCACTGGCGTTGAGGATCGCATCGATGCCTTTCTGGGTCGCGAGGGCGTGGACATGCCGCAGCTCGGCGTGCAGCAGGGCCTGTTGATCCGGTTCGAACTCCTCCAGGAGGGCGATCAGGGCATCGGAAAATGCCTTTTCCTCGGCGTTCCAGTCGAAAGATTCGGGGATAGCGATGGAACGGGAGGACAGATACGCCTGCCAGGTGGCGGCCGGAACCTGCCGGGCAAGGTGACGAGGGTTGAACGCGGTCATGCCTTTCTTCTCCTTCTTCAGACGGACGATGCCCGGCGCCGCCACATCCCACCAAGGACGTGAACGTTCGGTGTGCCGAACGTTGCAGATTGTCTCGGACTGATGCGGGGTTTGTCAAGCAGGTACGAAATCGTTCGGCGTAGTGGTAACATCTTCGGCCAGACGCAGACAGATTAGGAGATACCGGTGCCATCGCCCTTGGGGGACAAGATCCGCGCATTGCGGAAACAGAAGAAGCTCAGCCTTGAGCAGTTGGCCGAACTGACCGACTCCAGCAAGAGCTACATCTGGGAGCTGGAGAACAAGGACGAGCCGAAGCCCTCGGCTGAGAAAATCGGCAAGATCGCTGCCGTACTCGAGGTGACTACAGAATTCCTGCTCACCGAGTCGGCGACCACGCCGGACGAAGAAGTGCTCGATGAGGCCTTCTTCCGTAAGTACAAAAACATGTCCGAGCCGGACAAGAAGAAGATCCGCAAGATCCTCGACGCTTGGGAAGATGAATGACAGAGGCGAAAAAGCCCATGGCCGAGGCCAACCGCATCTCGGCCATGCTCAACGCGGTTCTGGGCACGGATCGGTTTCCGGTTAAGGTCGATGAGCTCGCCATCGAGTACTCGCGCCAGTGTTTCGCGGATTCGCCCGTAGACAAGGTCCGGGGGGAAGCGCTGGGCGGGTTCGACGGCATGCTGGCGGCGAACAAGGCGCGGTCGAAGTGGCTGATCCTGTACAACAGTGCCACCCGATCCGAAGGCCGTAAGCGCTTCACGATCGCGCATGAGTTTGGGCACTACATCCTGCACCGCCACCAGAAAGACCGCTTCGAGTGCGGCGACGACGACATCGAGACCGGCAATGACGACGAGTGCGACATCGAGGCCGAAGCGGATCTGTTCGCGTCGACCCTGCTGATGCCACTGGACGACTTCCGGCGACAGGTGGACGGGCAGCCAATCAGCTTCGATCTGCTGGGTCACTGCGCCGACCGCTACGGCGTCTCGCTGACTGCGGCAGCTTTGCGCTGGACCGAGATCGCGCCCAAGCGGGCGGTCCTCATCGCCAGCCGCGACGACCATATGCTGTGGGCCAAGTCGAACAAGGCGGCGCTCAGGTCTGGCGCCTACTTCGCAACCCGCAAGAACATCATCGAGCTGCCGAGCGATGCGCTGGCGCACAGCGACAACGCCTTGGCCGCCGGCCAGCAGCAAACGACACCGGCGCGGCTATGGTTTTCGCGCGAGCCGGAAACCATGATGGTCAATGAGATGATCAGGGACGCCGGCCAGTACGAATACACCCTGACCCTGCTCCTGCTGCCGGAAGCCGAGTGGCAGGGTGCCCATCACGACGATGAGGAGTCGGAGGAGGACACCTACGATCGTTTCATCCGCAACGGCCAGTACCCGGTGCGATAGGCAATGGGTCGCCGATCATGAGTGCCCGCAAGTGGCAGTTTGCCTCCCGTTTCCGCCGACACGCGTTCGGTTGGCGATCCGACACGCCGGTGCAGCGGATCAAGGAAGCCATCGCGGAGATCAAGCAGGTCGCCCGCAAGGAGCCTGTTCTCGCGGCTGAGGGCGCCATCACCCTGCTGGAAAAGCTCTCGCCAGCCCTGGAGCAGGTCGACAGTTCGTCTGGAGCCCTGGGTTCGGCCGTCAACAAGGCCATCGATACCCTGGTGCCGATCATCGTCAAAGCGGATGCCGAGCCACAGCTGCGGCAACGCTGGCTCGAACGCTTGTGGCAAGCGCTGCAGGACGACGAGATGCCCTACATAGAACTGCTGGGCGACTATTGGGGCGAGTTGTGCTTGACGCCGGAACTGGCGTCGCACTGGGCGGACGAGTTCATGCCTGTCGTTGAAAGCGTGTGGAGCCCGAAGGCCTCTGGTCACGGATTCTTCAAGGGCACGAGTGCTTGCCTAGCATCCCTGTACGCGGCTGGCCGTCACCAGGAATTGCTGGCGTTGATCGATAAGGCGCCATTCAAGTGGTGGCACGACCGGCGCTGGGGCGTGAAAGCCTTATCAGCGATGGGCAAGAAGGTGGAGGCGATCCGCTACGCCGAGGAATCGCGCGGTCTCAATGATCCGGGCTGGCAAATTGCGCAGGCCTGCGAAGCCATTCTGCTGTCATCCGGCTTGCTCGATGATGCCTATCGTCGCTACGCGCTGGAAGCCAATCAAGGAACGACCCACCTCGCCACCTTTCGCGCCATTTCCAAGAAGTATCCAAACAAGCAGCCGGAAGAAATCCTGCGCGACTTGATTGCCAGCACGCCCGGCGCCGAGGGCAAATGGTTTGCCGCCGCCAAGGACGCGGGGCTGTTCGCCGTGGCTGCTGAACTGGCAACACGCAGCCCGACCGATCCTCGCACCTTGACTCGCGCCGCCCGTGATTTTGCTGAGAAGCATCCTGACTTCGCACTTGCGGCTGGATTGGCTGCGTTGCATTGGATCTCTCATGGGTATGGGTACGAAATCACCGGCGTTGATGTGCTGGATGCCTACTCGGCGGTGACGCAGGCGGCTCACGGGGCAGGCGTTCCCACTCAGCGCATCAATGAGCAGATCCGGGAGATGACAGCCGGCACGCAGCCCGGAAACTCGCTCATGAGGACGATGCTGGCCCGGCACCTATCGGAGTGATCCGGCACCGCCTTCTCGCAGTAGCCCGCACCAGTCCGCACCGGCCCGAAACTCCCTGATGGCCTCGGTAGAGTCCTGACCGGACAATCTCGTCATCAAGCGAGTTGGACGTTCAGGACCGATACCGATGTGCACGATCAACCACCTACCACCCGAGCGGATGACGCCCGAACAGCGCCGCCGCGAGGTCGCGTCCTTGCTGGCGCACGGCTTCGTCCGACTGCGCGACGCCGTGTTCGCGCAGTCCGCAGGTCGCCCCACGGAGAGCGAGTTTGAGCTTGGCTTCTCCGGCCACCAGCGCCTTCATAGCCACCCCGTCAACAACACTTTGGAGGAGGCTCCATGAAGGCAAGCACCGTCCCACCCACCCCGCCGAGCGTCGTCGCCCGGATCGCCGGGCTCCCGGATCTCTCGATAGAGGAAATGCGGGCGCTTTGGCGAGAGCTCTTCGGCAGCGACAACCCGACGCCCAATCGCCAGTTCATGGAGCGGCGGATCGCCTACATGCTGCAAGAGATCGAGTTCCGCAAGATCGATCCCAACCTGCTGGAGCGCAACAAGCGGCGCATCAAGGCTCTGTTGGAGACCGGCAAGGCGCGCAAGCTCGACCGCGACATCCGGCTGATGCCCGGCACCGTGCTCACCCGCGAGTACCAGGGGATCGAACACCGGGTGACGGTCGCCCAGGACGGACAGTACGAGTTCGAGGGCAGGCGCTACCCGAGCCTGTCCATGATCGCCCGCGAGATCACCGGCACGCGCTGGTCCGGGCCGCTCTTCTTCGGCGTGAAGGCGCCGGCCAAGCAGAAGAATTCGAAGAAGCAGGGAGGCCGGCGATGAGCGAAGCCCTGAAGCGCCGCCTGCGCTGCGCCGTCTACACTCGGAAGTCCACCGATGAGGGGCTCGACCAGGAGTACAACTCCATCGACGCCCAGCGCGACGCCGGCCACGCCTACATCGCCAGCCAGCGCGCGGAGGGCTGGATTCCGGTGGCCGACGACTACGACGATCCTGCCTTCTCCGGTGGCAACATGGACCGGCCGGCGCTCAAGCGGCTGCTCGCCGACATCGAGGCCGGCAGGATCGACATCGTGGTGGTCTACAAGATCGATCGCCTGACGCGATCGCTCACCGACTTCTCGCGGATGATCGACGTCTTCGAGCGCCACGGGGTCTCCTTCGTCTCGGTCACCCAGCAGTTCAACACCACCACCTCGATGGGGCGGTTGATGCTCAACATCCTGCTCTCCTTCGCGCAGTTCGAGCGGGAGGTGACCGGCGAACGCATCCGTGACAAGATCGCCGCCAGCAAGCGCAAGGGCATGTGGATGGGCGGCGTGCCTCCGCTTGGCTACGACGTCGAGAACCGGCGGCTGGTGGCGAACGAGCGCGAGGCCAAGGTCGTGCGCCACATCTTCCAGCGCTTCGTCGAGCTTGGATCCTCGACCATGCTCGTGAAAGAGCTGCGCCTCGACGGCGTGACCTCCAAGGCCTGGACCACCCAGGACGGGCGGGTGCGCGAGGGTAAGCTCATCGACAAGAGCCTCGTCTACAAGATCATCAACAACCGGGTCTACCTGGGCGAGATCCGCCACCGCGACCAGTGGTATCCGGGCGAGCACCCGCCCGTCGTCGAGCGCAGGCTGTGGGACGCCGTCCAGGCCATCCTCGCGCAGAACTCGCGTGTGCGAGGCAATAATACCCGCGCCCGGGTGCCGTTCCTGCTCAAGGGGATCGTCCTGGGGATCGATGGCCGGGCGCTCACGCCCTGGTCCACCCGCAAGAAGAACGGCCGCATCTACCGCTACTACCTGCCGACGCGGGAGAACAAGGAGCATGCCGGCGCTTCCGGGCTGCCGCGCCTGCCGGCCGGTGAGCTGGAGGCCGCCGTGCTGGAGCAGATGCGCCGCGTGCTGCGCGCACCAGACATGGTCGCCGGGGTGGCCGAGCGCGCCGCCCGGCTCGACCCCTCCCTGGACGAGGCCCAGGTCACCGTGGCCATGACCCGGCTGGATGCGATTTGGGATCAGCTCTTCCCGGCCGAGCAGCAGCGCATCGTGCGGCTCCTCATCGACAAGGTGGTCGTCTCGCCGAACGACATCGAGGTGCGGTTCCGGCCGAACGGCATCGAGGTGCTGGCACTGGATCTGCGCCCCGAACCCACCCCGGAAACTCTTGAGGAGGCTGTGGCATGAATGAAATCCTGATCGACAAGACCGGCCAGGCCGAGGTGATCACCGCCAGCGACGGCAGCCTCACCGTCACCATGCCGATCCGGATCAAGCGCCGCGGCAGCCGCAAGGCCGTGACCCTGCCGGACGGCGGCGCCGTGCAACCCCGTCCCTGGGACGACACGCCGACGCCGATCCAGCTTGCGCTTGCCCGCGGCCACCGTTGGCTGGCGATGGTGGAGTCCGGCGAGGCGCGCACGCTATCCGAGGTGGCCGAGCGCGAGGGGATGGATCGGGCCTATGTGAGCCGGATGGTAAACCTCACCACCCTGGCGCCGGACATCGTCGCCGCCATCCTCGACGAGACTCTGCCGCCGGAGGTGACGCTGTTCGATCTGGCGTCGGGGACGCCGTTGTTGTGGGAGGAGCAGCGCGAACGGATCGGATCCTGACTTGACATTGCACCGACGGCTGGCATGCCGTTCCAAAACGTCGGTATCTCTTAACAAAGACTGACATAACGGAACGCGCAGATTTCTGCTCCCTAAGAGCATTTCAGGGTACCGCTTCGCTCAATCATTCTTGAACTCATGCTGGACCGAGTACCGGTCGGCAATCTAAGCGGCGGCTGCGGCAGCTGCTTCGAGCTTAATCAACATGGCGAGCGGTATGGAATGGACAGTCTTGGCTTTTCCGAACGTCAACAGCAGTCGCCGCACGTCGTTCCGCTCGAAGCCTCCGGCAGGAACAGAGAGCTCAACATTCCCAATCAGGCGCAGCGTGTGGGGCACACTCGCCCATTGGCTTTTCACCGTTTTCGCCGCCGCCGTGAACTGCAGGGCAATCTGGTCCGGCCGCGGTTCGCCGCTTGATTGCAGCGATGCTTCGGCAAGCCGCCTCATCGCTGTCCTCATGCCGCCAAAGCGACCCGACTGGCGAACCTCGTAGAGCGTCTGCGCGTTCATGTCGATCGGGAAATCGATGGATCGCAAGCTCTCCACCACCGGTGTCCAAGAGCCAGCCACCGCTCGGTCTGTTTGCACAGCGTGCAAGTGCAATTGCTGCCAATGAGCTTCGACATCGGTATAGATGGCCGAACCTGTGAGTGAGGCGAGGTACATCGCCGCTTCCAGACTGTAGCCCTTGAAGTACAGGAATTGTGCTCCTGTCTCTCCCGGCTCGATCGGTTGCAGCAGAGCGTACGGGTCAGCGGCAAGCTCAGCCTTCATGTAGGCAATGGCAGACTCGATCTCCGTGTCCGACGCCTGCGACATGTGCTGACGGAACCATTGCCTCAAGGAGTTCTCCGGCAACTGCCGTAGAAGCCGATGGTGGTCGTCTTTGGCGAGCGCATCGAGCAGACCCATGCTCTTTTGGTCCGGCTTCCAGCCCGCAGTGCGCGCCTCTGCCATCTGAAGCGCCGACGTACCGAACAGCGGGCTAAAGTCTCCCGGGTCCGGGATCAGGTGCACATAGCCTGACCGGATGTACGGCTCCAGGACCAGCAGCAAAAGCACGTTCTTGAGCGTTTGCGCCTTGTGTTGCGATGGTGACTTCGTTGGGCTGAACTCTGGTTTGATGCGCAGAGGATTGATGAACGGATGGGCAAGAACGACCTCATCGAAGTATGGGAGCCACCCGAGGACCGTCGACTCGACTGTGCGAGGGTCGGCCACACCCAGGAACACAACCCGAAACGCGCTTCTTGTAGCTCTTGGCAATAACTCCGTGAGGTCAGTGTCCTCCGGCCAAAGACTGCCGAACGCCTCATGGATGCGCTTGACTTGCTCGTCGTTCAGCTCTCGTCGAACATCATCCCAAGACTTTCCGGCCGTCAGCCCCAAAATGTCCTGGACGGCCCGGCTGAGCATGAGATTGCGCTCTCGAATGCCGTAGACATCCCATGATGGACGATCAGCCTCGGGCAGGTCCTTGCAGCAACGCTTGAATTTGCGGCCGCTGCCGCAGCCACAGCCATCGTTCGGGCCAAGATCGGATTGACGCTTCTTGCGCTGCAGGTACTTGTGGGCACCTGAGGTCCTGCCGAAGGCGTCCTGGTAGTGCGTGGACCCATCCGCATACCCAACGTAGATCTCGCCGCCGAATCGCCAGAGGTCATCTCGTGGAAGCAGTACTTTCGCGATGTCCTGCCATCCTCCAGCAAACAACCTCTCCGGGTACAACCACTCTTGGTTCGCGGCAGCCAAGTATCTCCGCGCGCAGCTCTTGAGCAGGTGGTTGATTGCGATGACTTCGTCTCGCGAGAGCTTGCGCTTTCGGATGAAGGCGTCAGTCCGCACCAGACTCTGCCCACGATACCGAGCGTGTGTTCTCGGTGCGGTCAGGTTGGCAGCTCTTGGCTCCTGCGCGTTCTCCAAGTGAGTCAGGATGAGGCACGTGTTTGCGTCGAGCGCAAAGACCGTCTGAGATCCGACCAACTCAATGAGTGGATCTCCGGGATACGAACATTCAGGCGATGTCGGAGGCAGCGCGGCGTTGTAGACGGTTACGGGATGGTCAGTCATTATGAACTTGACGTCCGATTCTTCCGCGGAAACGATCTCCCGTACCCCTTCCGTCCACATCGTGCAGTGCATGAGGCGCAGGCCCTGCATCTCTTGCATGAGTTGCAGTTGGTTCAGCTCCGGGTAGCGCGACTTGATCCAGTCCAAGCCCTTGGGAGTTCGCAGCTTCTGAGCGTCCAGGTACTCGAAGAAGTCCTGGAACGAGTCGTGCATCGCGCACGGGTCTCCGTCAGCAAAGGCGCGAACTGCCTTGGCTCCCCTTACGTCAATGGAGCCAAAGAGATACTTCTCGACCTCGTCGTTCACCATCGTGCCGAAGTACGTGGAGTAGAGGTCGTACTCGTAGAAGCAGTTTTTCGGCCCCCATCTGTGCAGGGCATTCATGGTCACTGTTCGGCCATCCGTCAGCACCTTTTGCTCTGGCGAGGTATCTAGGTAGTGCAACTGTGACTGGCCGCGCTCAAGGAAGCCACGCTGGTACCACACGGGTACGTAGTGGTTATTCCTGGTGACTTGGTTAGGCATAGCCCGCTTCCTTTTCCATCGCCGACGTAGTCGTCGTGGTCGACCGGAGGAAGCTGGCGGCGCTTTGGCTGACGCCGCCGGACCTCCCCCTCGGACTGTCGCCGATTTTGCGGATACCGGTGTCAGCCTCCCGATGAGTTGTGTCGCTGCTGCGGAACCTGTACTTGTGGCTTATCCGGTACAGTGGAATAAGCACTGTCATGTGTTGTCCATCATCTCTCCGGCAACTCCGTCCCCCGATTCATGATTTCCACATAGCCTTGGTAGCTGAACAGCCTGTTGCGCTTCTGCGCCGTGAGTTCGCGCACGATGCCGAGTTGCTCAAGGTTGACCAATGACTTGTTGACGGTTGCCGGCGTAAGGCCGGTTTTCTCGACCAGCCAGTTCGAGGTGGCGATCGGGTGTTCCATCAGCACCCGGTGGATCTGTAGCGCGGAGGGCGCCGCACGGCCCAGCGTGCCGATTCGGTCGCGATCCTGGTTCGACAGGGCGACGAGCTGCTGCGCCGTTTCCACAGCCTGGGTGGCGGTGACGATCACGGCCTCGGCAAAGAAATCGAGCCAGGCTTCCCAGTCGCCCGTCTCGCGGATGTTGTTGAGCAGCTCGTAGTAATAGCGGCGGTGGGTCTTGAAGTAGAGGCTGAGGTAGAGCATCGGCTCGCGCAGCACCTGCTGCTCGCACAGCAGAAGGATGATCAGCAGGCGCCCCACACGACCGTTGCCGTCCAGGAAGGGGTGGATGGTCTCGAATTGCACATGGGCCAGCGCCGCCTTGAGCAGCACCGGCGTCGGCTCCGGTAGATCGTTCAGGAAGCGTTCGAGCCGGCTCATGCATTCCAGCAATTCCCCGGCTGGCGGTGGCACGAATGCCGCGTTACCGGGGCGGGTGCCGCCGATCCAGTTTTGGCTGCGCCGGAATTCACCGGGCGTCAGCTTGCTGCCGCGGCCCTTGGCCAGCAGCACACCGTGTACCTCGCGGATCAGACGCAGCGACAGCGGCAACCCTTCCTTCAGCAGGCGCAGGCCGTGGTCGAGGGCGGCCACGTAGTTGCTGACCTCGCGCACGTCATCCAGCGGCACGCCTGGCGCCTCGTCCAGTTCGAACAGCAGCAGATCCGAGAGCGAGGACTGGGTGCCTTCGATCATCGACGACAGCACCGCCTCCTTGCGCACGTACATGTAGAGGAACAGCGAGGTGTCGGGCAGCAGCATCGACACGCTGTCGAGCCGACCCAGTGCCAGCAGCGCCTGATCGAACTTGCTGCGCAGCGCAGGCGTCCAGTCGATAGGTGGGTTTGGTGGCAACGGCGCAGGCACGAAGGCCCGAGCCTCCTCGCCCACCGTCGAAATGGTCACGTAATGCCCTTGGAGATCCCGCTTCATTCGCTCAGCGCCAACCTAAAATAAAGCCCACGGATATTTTACTATAAGTGCGCACCGTAAAATAATGCGCGCCGTAGCGCAAGGCAAATCTGCCTACCCCAAGCTCAGTCATTGGGTTGAGAAGGTGCTCCCCTGACGATCCTGTTCCCTCCGCCTGCCGATGCCGCAATCCAACCGTTTGATTCGTCAGCACGTAACGCATTGATCTGTATGAGTCCGCGTTGCGGCCTCTGCGGACTTCGGCCCTTAGTCGGCGAGCGAGGCCGGAGAGAAAAACGGCGCGGAGAGAGCGAAATGCGGCCCGAGGTGGCCAAGACGGCCGGGGAAGGAAGTCCACAGTAATCCGCAGGAGTCCCCGCGAACACGCGGGAGCGCGCAAGAAAAAAGGCCAACCGAGAACGGTTGACCTTTATATATTGGTGGAGGCGGCGGGAGTTGAACCCGCGTCCGTCAGTCCTCCGCCCTCAGCTCTACATGCTTAGTCAGGTCTATTATTTTTAACCCCTCGCTGCCCGGCCGACAGGGCAATCGAAGTGGCGATCCCGGTTTTTTTTAACGCATCGGCCCCGGGCGAGCTTCAGCGCGATCCTGCGAGATATGACGCCTGAGTGCTCCGAAGAGCCCGGACGCGCAGGCGCGGCTCCGGTCAGACGGCACCCTACTGGGGTTTAAGCAGCGAGTGCGTAGTTGTCGTCGTTGGCAACTATGGTTTGCAACTTTGGATTTACGAGACTAGTTGCCGTCTCGGCATGCACATCGGGTTTTGTAACCGGCGTCGAATCCAAAACGCCCCCAAAACTCTCGTGTCTTTCGACGGAGGCAGCTTATCACGCTGCTTCCGCCGGATTGGACACCTTCATCGGCAGAAGTTCACGTACCTATTTCGCATGGCGCGAGAGGCGCTGCTTCTGGCGGGCCCAGTCGCGGTCCTTCTCGGTCTCGCGCTTGTCGTGCTGCTTCTTGCCCTTGGCCAGCGCGATCTCGCATTTCACGAGGTGGCGCTTCCAGTACAGCGCGGTGCAGATCGCGGTGTGCCCTTCCTGCTGCACGCCCTCGAACAGCTTGGCGAGCTCGCGCTGGTTGAGCAGGAGCTTGCGCGTGCGGTCGGGGCTGGTCACGAAATGCGTGCTGGCGCTCGGCAGCGGCTCGATGCGGGCACCCAGCAGCCAGGCCTCGCCGTTCTTCAGCAGCACGTAGCTGTCGACGAGCTGCGCGCGGCCCGCGCGCAAGGCCTTCACCTCCCAGCCTTCGAGCGCCATGCCGGCCTCGAAGCGCTCCTCGATGAAGTAGTCGAAACCGGCTTTGCGGTTCAGCGCGATCGTGCCGCCGCCCGATCCCGCCTTCTTTTTGCTCATCGCCCGTCCAGGCTCGCTTGAAAAGGGCGCGGATTCTAGCACG
>Ga0138256_10000868_pt1 | contig 32739 bp, 30 predicted proteins | sample KNB2016incub_MG_FD_105486 | JGI IMG/M metagenome (GOLD analysis project Ga0138256, IMG submission 105486) | Active sludge microbial communities from wastewater in Klosterneuburg, Austria - KNB2014incub_MG | ecosystem: Engineered > WWTP > Activated sludge > Unclassified | place: Austria... | reverse complement strand
AGCCCGTCGATCATGTCTTCGACGATGCGATAGCCGTAATGCATAACCGCCGTGCAGACCTGCACATTCCCGGCGCCAAGCAGCATAAATTCGACAGCGTCGCGCCATGTGTTGATGCCGCCGATTCCGCTGATCGGGATATTGAATTCCGGGTCGCGTGCAAGCTCGCTTACCATGTTCAAAGCGATCGGCTTGACCGCGGTTCCGCAATAACCGCCGTGTGCTGCCATGCCGTTTACGTTCGGGTACGGGATCATCGTATCGACATCGACGCCCATCACTGAATTGATCGTGTTTATCAGCGAAACCGCATCTGCACCGCCTTTCTGAGCGGCCTTGCCGGGCGGGACAATGTGCGTGACATTCGGCGTAAGTTTTACGATCACAGGCAATTCGGAAACTTCCTTTACCCACTCCGTGACCATGCACGTATATTCCGGCACCTGACCCATCGCCGCGCCCATGCCGCGTTCGCTCATGCCGTGCGGACAGCCGAAATTCAATTCAAAGCCGTCGGCCCCCGTGTCCTGAGAACGCTTTACGATCTCGTGCCACGCTTCCCTTTTCGACTCGACCATCAACGAAATGATGACCGCATTGTTCGGATATTTCTTCTTGCAAGCCGCGATCTCTTTGAGATTCACATCAAGCGGCCGGTCCGTTATCAGCTCGATATTATTCAGCCCGATCAGCCGCAAAGCGCCCTGGTCCAACCCCGCCAGCCGCGATGAAACATTCACGATCGGCTCGCCCAAAGTCTTCCAAACCGCCCCGCCCCAACCCGCGTCAAAAGCCCGCTCCACCATCGACCCCATATTAGTAGGCGGTGCCGAAGCAAGCCAAAAAGGATTGGGTGATTTTATTCCAGCAAAGTTTGAAGTTAGATCCGCCATAGTTTCGAGTTACTCTCCGATCGCATTTAAGAACTCGACTGGGGTAACAATGCTAAACTTAAACTTCTTTTTGTCCGACTCCGAAATATGCAGAAGGTCTTTGTCCAAGGTCACAAGGAACTGCGCCTTCCCCGCAAGTGCCGTTGCGAGCATCACATTGTCATCAACATCGCGGCTCTCCGTTGGAAGTTTGCCAAGCGACAACTTGGAGACTATTCCAAAAGTTTCGAGAACCTCTTCGAACCTTTCAATTCGCTTTTCGCCTATCCCAACTCTTTCGAGAATTTCGAGGTATTCGGCGATGATCTCTCCGCTCACGATCAGTTGCAGCCTTCTTTGATTACGCCACAAACGAATGATCTTGGAGACTGCGGATTTTGGATCTTGGCTCAAATAAAACGCAATCAAAACGTTGGTATCAAAAACGACGGCGATTCGTCCTTTACGAGGTGGCACGCTGTTTCTTCTCCAGGCGATGTGCCTTTACGAGTTCAACGGCGTCAGCCTCAGTATAACCACTTTTCTGAGCTTCTTTGATTATTTCGTCGTCAAGGCGTTCGTGTTCCCAGATCTCGACCTGCTCCTTGATCAGGTCAAGCATCAATTTAACGGGATTTCGCCGTCGCTTCTTAGCCTCAGTCTCAAACTGTTTCCAAACCGGCGAATCATTTATGGTATTTGTCGTCATAACAATTTCATTTTATTTCTTTTTCCAAATACCCGCAAAAATATTTTAGAAATGCCGGGCAGAATTGTACCCATAAATACAAAACGACCGAAAGGTTTGAGACGGGGTCGCCCACTTAGCCCAAATTCTTCAATACCTTTGGTAAAACAAGCTTTTATAGGGTGCGATAGAGGATCTGACTTAACCGCTAGCTTTTGCAACGCCAAGGCGAGAATATTTCGGCCCAACAGCTAATTGTTTACGAGCTTCCAATTCTTGTAAAAAACGCCGTTTATTCCCTTGAAAACACCCCGGATCACGCTCACCGCAAAGTCAAAAACGAACGGCAGATATGACGGCCGGATGATATCGACGAACAAGACCAGCCGCGGGTCGTCGGTTTCGTTGAATGACTGGTGGAGCAGCGTATCGTCAAAGATGAAAAGATTGTTCTCACGCCAATGATTTTCGACCGGGCCGACCTTGATATACGCTTGTTCGCCGACGTTTTCGTTCAGACAATATAACACACGCAGCGACGGCCGAAACGGGCCAAAATGGCGCGAAGTGCTTTCGCGTTCGCGGAAAACGGAGACGCCGATGGTGCGGACAAATTTGTACTCGCTATGGAATTCGGGAATGTCTATCGCGGCGTCAATATTCTTGCCGTACCATTTGAAAAAATACATCGCCCGTTTCATGCCCTCGGTCTTTTTGTCCACCAGATCTGCGACGCCAAGTTCGTCGGCCTTTTTCAATAAAGAGCCTATCTCTTCCTGATAATCACGCGGCAGATCGCAAAGTTGATAAACGCCTTTGTTGATGTACGGCAGCGAAAGAATATCCATCAAAATATTGATCGGCGAAGCCAGCCACGTTCCGATGCCGTTCCGCATGAAATATTGTCGGATAACTCCGGCGTTAAGATCGCGGTTGCGGGTTACATCCCAAACGCCGCAAAGCGTAAGCAGTAACATCGGCAGCGGCAGAAAATAAAACAGCGCGGCAAATGTTCCGCCGACCAGAACGTATTTGATCGTTTTTCTCAATTTCCGATTCACAAGAAAAGCACTTTGCCGCTGATAATCGCGGATGACGCGGATCGGGATTGACCAACACACAGCGAAACTTAGCTATTCTTTCGTATTCATCGCGTCATTCAAACGGCTAACTCAAACTCCGGTTTCAAGGCTTTTTTCTATCCGCGCCATCCGCGAAGATCCTCGGCAAAATCCTTTCACCAGGCTCCCGCAAACCTGACCGTTTCGCCAGTGAGCGATTGATGAATTCCCTGGGCCGCATGCTTGCCGGACTGCGCGGCATCGACCGCCTCGGCACCGCCATTCATGCAATCACCGCCGGCAAATATCTTCGGGCCAGAGGTTTGCATTATTTCGTTTACGGCAACACGGCCTTTTTCATCGATCGAAACGCCTGCGACATTCTCAAAGAACGAACGCATTTTTTGCTGCCCGACGGCCTTGATGATCATGTCGCACGGAATGTCAAAAAGTTCGAGCGAGCCGTCCGTTCGTTCGCAGCGGAGCGAAAGGCGCTTGCCGTTCTCGCCTTCAAGTATTCCGACGGGTGCGGCCTGCCAGACGAATTCGACGCCGTCCTTTCGGGCGAGTTCCATTTCGTAATCATACGCCGAAGCGTCTTTTTCGGTTCGGCGATAGACCATAATGACCTTCTCCGCCCCGAGCCGTTTTGTCTGCGTCACCGCATCGATGGCGGTATTTCCGGCACCAATTACAACAACGGTCCGTCCAAGCGGAACGCTCATCCAGTCGCGCGTTTTTATCCTTTCGATAAGCTCAAGCGCATCCAAAACCCCTTCGAGGTCTTCGCCCGGAATGTTAAGTTTATTGGTCTCGCCGAGTCCGACACCGAGGAAGATCGCGTCGTGCCATTCGTTCAGGTCGGCAAACGAGACGGATTGAATTGCCCCTGTGCCGCGATCGTCCTGGCCGCCCGCTGACGCATACGGTTCTGACAAGACACCTTCGCCGTGCGCAACGATCTCGGTATTAAGAAGAAATTTCACGCCCATTGCGGCGACACGTTCAACCTCCGAAAGCGATACGGTCTGCGGCATTTTATACTCTGCCATCCCGAAAGTGTCGAGGCCGCCGGCAAGCGGGCGGCGTTCGTAGATGGTCACGTCATAACCCAGTCGGGCAAGATACGTCGCACACGAAAGTCCGGCCGGCCCCGAACCGACAATGCCGACCGACTTCCCGTTCGACTCGCCCTTTTCGAAGATCTGTTTTTCGTTCGAAAACGCAAAGTCGGTCGCGTATCGCTGCAGCCGCCCGATCTCGATGGGCTTTTTGAGGAGAGTTTTCTCAACACACGCGCCTTCGCACAAAACTTCGACCGGACAAACTCGAGCACACGTCGCCCCGATCGGATTTGCGTCAAAAATAACGCGGGCCGAACCAAGCAGATTTCCGCTTGCGATCTTCTTAATAAATCCCGGAACATCGATATGTGTCGGGCAGGCGTGCATGCACGGAGCGTCGTAGCAATAAAGGCATCGGTTCGCTTCGACCTTCGCCTCGGCTTGGGACATTGCCGGATTGATCTCGGCAAAGTTTGCCTCGATCTGTTCGATCTTTAATGGTGAGCAAAAATTATCGGGCATAAAATTCAAGGCGGAAACACGACCGGTAGGGAGTGTGCCGCGTGCGCCTGTTTCAAGTTCGCGGTTCCAAGATCCACGGCGTCGGCAAGCAGTTCGTCAATGATTGGATCCCATCCTATGGATCCAACCGATCCGAAATCCAAAATCCGCGATCGGAGGGCACACTCCCTACCGATCGTGTTTCCGCCTAAAGTTCTGCGTCCGCTTCGATCTCGATCAGCATGTCGGGGTCGATCAACCTCGACACCTCAACCATCGTGGTCGCGGGCATTATCTCATGAAAATATTCACCATGCGCCCTGCCGAATTCTTCCCAGCGGGAGATATCAGTAACGAACATCCGCGTGCGAACAATGTTCTCGAGGCCCGCATCAAAATTCTTTAACGCACGTTCGATATTCAGAATGCACTGCACTGCCTGTCGATACGCATCGCCAACGCCAACGATCTCGCTGTTCTCGTCCGTTGCCGTTGTGCCGGTGACATAGATGCGATCGCCCACTCGGACCGCCCTCGAGTAACCGACTATCGACTCCCATTTAGCTCCGGAAGAATAATTATGCCGATGCTGCATTTATTTTTCTTTTACAAAGTACGTACCGTTGAAACGATACGTGATGAACTTATCAGTAACACGGCCCTGCGGGCTTTCTTTGTCTTCGATAACAACCGGAAATCTTAAAGCCTTTTTGAGGCGGTCGTATTCAAACAGTTTAACCGGGCGCTCGGGCCGGTCAACGACAGAGAAGAAATCATATTCGAATCCGATCGAATTCGTTGGACCTTCGAATGTCCGAAATATCTTCACATTCTTTATAAGGCTCTCGCCGCGGATCTTGACCGCGGCGATCCGCTGACCGTTGAGCGACGTCGAGCCGATAAAAGTTGAAACCGGAAGATAGACGCGTCCCGACGCGGTATCGACCTCAAATATATCGTGATAGAAAACGCCCGCTCCAAAGTCCCCGTTCCGATGCTCAGCCCAGGTACGCACGTAGCCGCTTTTGCCACGATACTGATAAACGGCGTCGAAATCATGCATAGATCCGCCAGTTTCCATATCCCAGGAATAGATACGAAGGCGTCCGTCCAAGGACGTCGTGATGAACATCTTGTCCTTCAATCGCGGGAATTCATAACTGAGTGTCGCAGGCACTTTTCCGAATCTCAAAAGCTCGGCCCTGAGCACAGCGTTCTCTTTCTCCAGCTTGTCGTAATCGCCTGAGCCGCCGAAGCTCGACCATTTCTCCAGACTCAAAAGATGTTGGAGAATGCGGCCTTCTATAGACCTCGGGGTTTGGCCGAATGCACCCGAAAGCAAAGCGAAAAGGGCGACGATGATGCACAGAATTCTCATTTACTTGAACGAAAACCAACTCGGCCTGTTCCATCAATCCGCCACGATCGGGCCGTACAGGTCAGGGCGGCGGTCGCGGAAGAATTGCCAGGTGTTGCGAACCTCGCGGATCTTGTCCATGTCGAGATCGGCAACGACGAGTTCGTCCTGGTCGCGGCTGCCTTCGGCAAGTATCTGGCCGCGCGGGTCGCAGAAATAACTTTGGCCGTAAAACTCGCCGATGTTCCACGGCGCTTCGGTGCCGACGCGGTTTATTGCCCCGACAAAATAACCGTTTGCGACCGCATGCGCCGGCTGTTCGAGTTTCCAAAGATATTCGCTCAAACCCGCTACGGTCGCGGATGGATTAAAAACGATCTCGGCTCCGTTCAATCCAAGGCATCTTGCCCCTTCGGGAAAATGCCGGTCGTAGCAAATGTAAACCCCGATCCGCGCGTATGCCGTGTCGAAACACGGATAGCCGAGATTGCCCGGGCGGAAATAAAACTTCTCCCAAAAGCCGGGATTGACGTGCGGAATATGCGTTTTGCGATACTTGCCAAGATACTTCCCGTCGGCGTCGATAACGGCGGCAGTGTTGTAATAAATGCCCGTCTGCTCTTCCTCATAGATCGGCACGACGATGACCATACCGTGCTGCTTCGCAACCTCCTGCATCAGTTTGACCGTCGGGCCGTCGGGGATCTTTTCGACCGCATCGTACCAACGTGTCTGCTGTTCGGCACAGAAATACTGTGTCGTAAAGATCTCCTGAAAACAAAGTATCTTCACACCCTGTTTCGCCGCCTCATCGACAAACTTCATCTGATGATCGATGTTCGCCTTCTTGATCTCATCGATCGGCGCGTCCGCCGATGCTTGGTTATGTGCCTGAATCAGGCCGCATTTTATAATTCTTGACATAAATGTATAAGCGACGGGTCAGAACCGCGAGTGGTAGCGACCGGGTTCTTGCGATGGGGCGGAACCCAGTCGCTACCGCTCCCGGTTCTGACATGCTGCGTCAGATACCTTGATTGACCAAACTAACTCATCCAGTTCACACCCGCTTCCGGGTTCCATTTTGTTGTTGTCTTTTTCAATTTCGTCCAAAATTCGATCGAGCTTTTGCCGGTGATATCATTTGCGCCGAAACGCGAATCGTTCCAGCCGCCGAATGAGAATGGTTCGCGCGGGACGGGCACGCCTATATTTACGCCGATCATCCCGGCGGACGCATGTTCCATCACATATCGTGCCGCACCGCCGCTTTGCGTAAAGACGGATGCGGCATTGCCGTACGGATTCGCGTTCTCGATTTTTAAGGCTTCATCGAGCGTGCCGGTCCGCATTATCGAGATGACCGGGCCGAAGATCTCTTCGGTGGCGACCGACATATCAGGCGTTACATGATCGATCACGGTCGGGCCGACATACGTTCCGCCTTCTTTTCCATCAACCGTCGCACCGCGGCCATCGACCAATACCTTTGCCCCGTTTTTCTCAGCTTCGGTTATGTATCCTTCGATGCGTTCTTTCGCGGCCTTTGAGATAACCGCACCGAGATTCTTGCCCGGCACGACCTTGCGGGCCTCGTCGCAGATCGACGCGATTATCGGATCGACATCGCCAACCGCCAACATCGCAGACGCGGCCATGCAGCGTTGGCCGGCACAGCCGGTCATCGATGCGGTAACGTTCGTCGCCGTCATTGTTGGATTTGCGTCGGGTAAAACAAAAAGATGATTCTTTGCACCGCCGAGCGCAACGCAGCGTTTTAGCGCATTTGTGCTTCGCTGATAAACCAGCTTTGCAACGTGCGTCGAACCGACAAAACTAACGGCCTCAATATCCGGATGATCGCAGATCGCTTCGACAATTTCCTTTCCGCCATTGATGATATTGAACACTCCATCGGGCAAGCCCGCTTCTTTCAGCAATTCCGCCATCCGCTGACACGAAAGCGGCACCAATTCCGACGGTTTCATTATCATCGTGTTGCCGAGGACAAGCGCATTCGGCATAGTCCAATTCGGCACCATCAACGGGAAATTGAACGGCACGATAGACGCAACAACACCAAGCGGAAAATGCTCCGTCCGGCATTCAACGCCTTTTGAAACTTCTAGAATTTCGCCCGAAACAAGCTGCGGCATCGAACACGCAAACTCGGTCAGCTCGATCGATTTCTCAACCTCTGCCTTTGCCTCATCCCAGGTCTTGCCGTTCTCTTCGGATACCAATGCGGTCAATTCGTCCAGGTTCTTCTCGAGCAAGTATCGATATTTGAAAAATACCTGCACGCGTTCTTTGATCGGTGCACCGGCCCACGCCGCAGCGGCGTTCTTTGCAGACTTAACCGCCGAATCGAGTTCTTCCGCCGACGACATCGGCACTGCCGAAAGCAAATTGCCGTCGATCGGCGATATAACATCCAGATCGTTCGCCGATGAGCTGTCAACAAACTCGCCGTTGTAATAATTCTTAATTCGGCCGTACTTCATTTTTGCTGTTGCAGATCCCATAGTTTCACCTTAGATCAGATCGATCTCACGACCACCGACGGCGCATTCTTTGCTGCCTGATTGGTCATTCCTGCGTCAAGCGTAAATATCTCGACAGAGTTGTTGCCTGCAAGTCTCTCGGCAAGCGCGATGTAAAGACTGTCAGACGAACGGCTGCAGCCGTATGTTTTGCGAATTTCAACTGCCCGCGTTGCTAATATTCCATCATCCGCGGGCAATGAAACTATTGTCAGATATTCCTTAAATGTCTGAATCGCCGAATCGTACTCAGCTTGGGTGAGCAGCCCGCCAGAGAGTTTTTGACAAAGCGCAAACAGAACTTCGGCAACGACTACATTAGGAGCAAAGAAAATCCATCCATCCTGTGAATACTTCTTAAACCGTACCTCTGCGTCCTTATGTGTACCAGACTCTTTAGCAGCGATCGCGATAAGAACATTAGCGTCAACGACCGCGATCTTTGAATTAATCGGTGGATTCATAGCCAAACATTTCGCCGGCACGCCCGCGGCGGATGATGTCCACCGCGCTTTCACCACCCGTTTCGCGCATTCCTTTTTGTCTCTCGATTACCCGTTGAATCACATCAAGCGCTTTTCTGTTCGGCTCCGGTACAGGCTCATCTTCAAGAACCTCGACGCGCAATTTTTTGCCGGCAAGCCGGTTCGCCTGTTTTGCTATCTCTTCCCATGTTCCTTCGAGTATGGTGGTTACCATAATGCTCTCATTTTACCATACGCATTCAACTCGCCTCGATTTGATCGGGATCCAGTTTCATCAGTCCCCAATGGACAAAAAACGCGACGCCAAACCCGACAAACCATGCGTAATCATACAGCGGCCGCAGTATAGGAATTATCAGGCCTATCCACGCAAAAAAGCAACCAAGAAGCGTTGCCGCCACGGCGCGCCAATTCCATCCTGCATAAGTCCCGCGTGTTCGATAGAGGTCGCCGAGGTTAAGGTTCTTGTTTCGAACGAGCCAATAATCGGCGATCAAAACTCCAGCGATCGAACCGAGGCCGCCGGAGTAGCCGACGAGCCAGCCGAAAATATAGCCGCTCGGGTCTGCGAGCAGCTTCCACGGCTGCATTAATATGCCGATGATGCCGGTGATCAATCCGCCGGTGCGAAAGCTGATCAGCTTTGGCAATGCGTTTGCAAAATCGTTTGCCGGCGAAACGACGTTGGCCGCGATATTAACAGAGAGCGTGGCTACGACGACCGTAAACATCGAAACGGCGACGACGACGGGCTGCGAGAATTGCCCGACGAGTTTTACCGGGTCCCACGCATCTGCCGGATTCATGTTTGGAAAAACGATCAGTGCGGCCGAGGTTATCAAAATGCCCATCGCCGCGAATACGGTCATCGTCGTCGGCAAAGCGACGACCTGCCCAACGGCCTGTTCGCGCTGGCTTCGGCCGAAGCGCGTAAAGTCAGGCATATTGAGCGAGAGCGTCGCCCAAAAGCCGATCATTGCGGTAAGCGACGGGACAAAGATCGGCCAAAACTCGCCGAACGTTTGAAATTTTCCCGGTTTATGAAGAAGGAAACCGATGCCGCCGGCTTGATACAGAATCCACGCAAGCAAAGCGGCCGTCATCACAAGCACATAAGGCGCGGCCCAATTTTCGACCAGCCGCAAAAGGTCCATTCCGCGATAAATTATCGCGATGTTCATCGCCCAAAAGATCAGGAACGAAAGCCATGTCGTTACCGTATGCCCGCCGACCGGCCCGCCAAGCAGGTTTTCCCAACCCGGAATGAACGCCTTAAAAAAAGTATTCAGCGCCTCGCCGCCTATCCACGCCTGAATCCCGAACCATCCGCACGCGACCAACGCCCGCATCAACGCCGGCAGGTTTGACCCGACCGTTCCATACGCCGCCCGTGCAAACACTGGAAATGGAATGCCGTATTTCGTTCCCGGATGCGAGTTCAACAATATCGGCACCAGCACGATCGTGTTGCCGAGCAATATCGTAAACAAAGCCTGCCACCAATTCATCCCCGCCGAGATCAGCCCCGACGCCATCATATACGTCGGAATACAATGCGCCATCGAGATCCACAACGCCGCATAGTTATACGTCGTCCAATTCCGCTTCGCCACCGGAACCGGCGCAAGGTCTTCGTTATAGAGCGGCGATGAGCGAATGCTCTCTTCGGCGTCCGCATTCAATTCGACGCGGCCATCATCGTTCAGATTGATTTCTTTCCTATTCATAGATCGGGCAGCAAAAAAAAACTAAATTAAAGATGACCCATTAACTAGTAAATTGACGTATCATAAGGCAAATCCTGATTTTTCAAAGGTTTGCTTTTGTCCAGAATCATCGTACGGAGATTCTTATTGGGCAAAGCAGAAAGAACATGCTGGCTTCTCCCAATTGTATTTTGTCAAACAATAGATTCTGTGGAGGATTTTTTATGGCATTGGATGATACCAGAAAAGCTCAACTTGCGGGAGGAGAAACGTCAACGTTCATGAGTCAAACGGCGCAAGTTAAGGCGTTTATTCCGGTAAAAGGAAATTATAACGGCGAAATGTACACGATCTATAAGGATTTTTCCGATCCTGACGCAGGAGCAAAAGAAGCCGCCGTTCATGCGGCGGTCAAGCGCATCAAGGATAAGGGCCTTGCCTTGCCGAATAATCTGCGTGTTTACTGTACCAAAGCCTACGAGGCTCAAAACCGGGCATTTTCGCGGTCTGTCGGGTGGTCAGAAGTTGCAAATATTATTCTCGGCCCGACCGCCCTTGTCGGCGGCCGGGCTGACGCTCTTTCAGGGACCAACCTTGCAGGATGCAATAAACCGACCATCACTTGCATTCACGAGATCGGGCACATACTGCACGAGCGGAGCGCAGGCGATATGTTTTGGGAAACAGGCAGTATTCTAACCGGCGGAAAAGCTGCGAATGCCGGCGAAGTAAGCGGCTATGCTGCAACGACCAAAAAAGAATTTGTCGCTGAGGTCTTTGCCGGATTGATACTCGGCAAACCGTTCAGCGACGCATGTACACAGGAGTATCTCGCTCTGGGAGGTCCGCCCGTGCCATAAGGATGGATCGATGCAGACCAAGTGATCGCGCCTGTTTGTCAAAGGTGGCGGCGTAGTAGATCACCAGCCCACTGTGCATTTGCTAAACCCGCACGAACGGCTATGGTTCAAACGGAAAAGCCGATCTTTCTCATCATCTGGTCAAATCTTTGATCGTCGCGAAGATCGTCGAAACGCGGGTCGCACCGCAGCATAACAATATGCGACTCGCGTTTTTCTAATGAGGATTCGAGTTCCGCAAAGGCGCCGTCGACGTTTCCAAGAACGGCGTGGAAAACGGCTACGATATAGGATGAAAACGTGATCGGCCGACCGCTGCCGGTCATTGCTCGCAGAAAATTGTCCCAGCCGCCTTTAAAACTCTCGCGGATGAATACTGCGTTTTCAGGCGAGCCCATCACCTCGCTGCAGCGGGCGTATGCTTCGACACTTAATTCAAATTCGCCTTTCATCTGGTAGGCAAACGCAAGACTGAGATAGGCGACACCGAACTGGGGATCGAGGCTGAGGGTAAATTTTGCACGGTCAAGCGAATCGTCATAGCGCCTCGCCAAAAACAAGCAAAAGCTGTGTATCCAGTTGCTGACGACCGAGAGCGGATCGACCTCAAGCATCTTCTTGAATTGAACGTCCGCTTCATCATGCCGCTCCAATTCAGTGAGAAGCGCTCCATAGGCCTGCCGCGGTATCGGATTATTTGGGCTAAGTTCGATAGCTCGTTTGAACTGTTCTTCGGCCGCAGCGAATTTATATTCGTAGGCTTGAAGCACCATCCCAAGGGCACTGTGTGCTTCGGCAAGTTTATCGTCTAATTCAAGAGCTTTAAGGGCGGCCGCTTTCGCTTTCGGCATTGCTTCATGCGGAGGAACAGGCCCGATCTCGGTAAGCATGATGTGCGCATCGGCGAGCCCCGCGTGGGCCAAGGCAAGTCGAGGGTCGAGACCTATCGCCTGGTCAAAAAACTCAACTGCCTTAAATGAATCGGCGGCAGTGAATTTGTTAAGACTAAACCGTCCGCGAAAATACAGATTATAGGCATCGACGTCATTGCTGTAACTTTTTAGATCGCGGATCAACTCGGTCAAGCGATCACTTTCGTTTTCGTCGATGCCAAGCAACTTCGATCTGAGGGCCCTCGTTACGGCCGCCGTAATCTCATCCTGAATTTCAAAGATATCGTGCATCTCGCGGTCATATCGCTCTGACCAGATGTGATAGCCGTCCGCGGTACCGATCAGCTGTGCCATGATGCGTAGGCGATTGCCCGACTTTCGCACACTGCCTTCCAATATCGTCGCAACGCCTAATTGCCGGCCGATCGTTGCAATGTCAACGTGCTTTTCCTTGAACGAAAAAGCCGATGTGCGGGCCGCAACCTTTAGGTCCTCGATCTTTGCAAGCTCGTTGATCAGCTCTTCCGCCAGCCCATCGCAAAAATATTCTTCATCCGGCTCACTGCTCAAATGGGCAAACGGCATCACCGCTATCGAGTTTCGCTGCGTTGCCGCAGTTTCATAAAGGGCCGTTCGGGAGCCGGTGGCCGCACTAAGATCGAATATCTTCGTTCCCGATTCACCCGTAATGAGGTCAGGAGCAATAACTTCTGTCGGAAAACTGGAAATGTCCTTGTCGTCAACAAGCCATGTCCCATCCTCGAGACAGAAGTTCAACGTCTCGTCCGCATAGTCTCGACTGCATTCAGGACATCGTTTCATAGGCTGGCAAGTCACCTCGTTAAACTTGTTTACGACGCTGTCCTCCGCGGTCCGGCGGAGAAAGAAACATTTTCAGTCGTACCGGGCAGTATTGGGACTTTGCTCCTGCGTTCATTAAAATACAGCGTACACGCGCGCATCTACCCATATTGCTCGATTCGAGGGATTATAACAGCAACTTAGGGCTGAACGGTCATTTGCGGGTATTTTTTATCAGAACAATGTCACGATTGCGCGAGCCGCGGGCGATGGCGAGGCGGGTGCCTGCGGGGTTGAGGGAAAAGGCGGCGATCTGAAATTCCTTGAATGCGGTCAATGCGGTTGGTTTCGAGCCGTCGAGCGGTTGGGTCCAAACATTCGATGTCGTGCCAAGCGTATTCACGAACAAGATCCCGTTGCCCATCTTATTCCAGGCAATTCCGGCGTCGGTATTCGCGGTTGTGGGCAGAACAAAGGTTTTCAACGGAGCTCCGCCGTCGATCGAAATTATGCCTATCCTCAGCGGTTTGCCGTCTTCCTCGATAAAATAAGCGACCGATCTGCCATCGTTGGAAATCGCCGGAGTTGTTGAATCGACATCCGTTAATCTGACGGGATCTCCACCTTTGAGCGGGGCTTTCCATATTCGAAATATCCCGTCGCCGCGGGTCGTGTAAACCACCCAATCCTGATTTGCCGAGGCCGCGACAAACGCGCAGTTGGTGTCATTTACGACCCGCCGCACATTGTGTCCGTCGGTATCCATCTGTGAGAACGTGTTGCCGGGTATCAACTCCTTCGTTGTCGGATCGACGGGCCGGCCCAGAAAAGTTATCGCGTCGCCGCCGATCGAGAGAGTAGGCAATATTTTCCCGAACGTATAATCCGTCGTCAATGGCTTTGGGTTGCCTCCGTCCGCATCCATTCGCCAGATGTTCTGTGCGCCGCCTTCGCTTGAGACAAACACGATCTTGCCGTCGCGCGTCCATGAAATTCCACGTTCGCCGTCATCGGCAGCCGTCTTTGAATTGATGCTGACCGAGCTTTTGAAATCATTTTCGGCCGTAAGCCAAATGCCCATCGAATATTCGCGCTGGACGGCGACCATCGTCTGCGAATCGGCGGTCATGCTGAAATCTTCATAGCTGGACAGGTCATTGGTCACATCATGGACTTCCCCGCTCGGATAGGCAGCGTATCTGATCTGATATCGCTGCCCCATGTCCGCCGCGTACGGCGTATAGATCAGGCCTTTGCCGTCGTTTACCCAGGCGATCTGGCTGATGCGAAGCAGTTTTTCTTCCTTGAGCGGAATTTTTGTTTCGACGCCTGTCGCCGAATCGACCACCGCCATTCCGCCGGCATAGGTCGCACCGCGCGTCAGCGTCGGGACCGCGATCAAGCGGCCGTCCGGCGACCATGAGACCTCGTCGCCAAAAACTTCAGGATATTTCCGTGTCCTTAAAATGCGCTCATTACCGCCCTGTGCGTCGGTAATGACGATCGAATTATCGGCGCCGGCAACCCTGATAAAAGCGATCTCGTTCGAACCGGGCGAAAACGAGATCTGGCTGTCCACACCGGCTATAATCTTGCGGCGATTTCGGCCGAGCGACGTCATTTGATAAAGCGACGCGGCTTCATCCTCACCGGCCGTTGCGACTGAATAAAGAGAATTTCCATCGGGCGAAAATCTCAAAAAATCATATTTCGCTTCACCCGGCGGAACTATCTGTGTGTCGCCCGCGCTTGCGGATTGCCTGAGCCAGAGACTTTCGCGTCCGTCCTCTTCGCTTTTCGAATAAGCGATATATTTCCCGTCAGGTGAGATCGCGACCGAATTGATCAGGCCGTTTGCCGTAAGAACATCAAGCTTGATCGATTGGAAAGCAACGGCCGCCGCACTCTCGACATAAAAATACTTTCGATAAACGCCAAATGCGGCGGCAAGCGCCAAAATAAAGATCGGAGCCGCCAGCCAGGCCGGTGACCATCTTGATCTTGAAACACTTTGATCGCTCGTTCCGGTTCGCGGAATATTACTGATCGGGCCGGTCATCTGAACAGTTTCGTTCGTAAACGCATAATCGAACGAACCGGTGTCCGAATCCCGCAAAAGCCCTTTAAGATCGGCCCGCAGCTCGGCAAAGGTCTGATAGCGTGAATAGCGGTCCTTCTTTAGTGCGTGTTTTACGATCTGGTCGAGGGTTGAAGGGATGTCATCATTGGATTCGCAAACCGACGGGACCTCGGTTTTCGACATCACCCGCGCGCCCGCTCCCGCAAACGGCAGGCCGCCGGTCAGCATTTCAAAAAGAACGACCCCGAAACTGAAAATATCGGTCCGGGCGTCGATCGTTTCGCCGAGGGCCTGTTCCGGCGACATATAATTTATCGTGCCCATCACGCGGTGCGGCGCCGTATGGTCGAGCGTCTCGTGATCGCCGGAATCCGGCGCCGTCAATTTTGCCAGGCCGAAATCCAAAACTTTCACGATCCCGTCGCGGCGGACCATGATATTCGCAGGTTTGATATCGCGGTGAACAATGCCGACCGAATGAGCCGATTCGAGTGCGCCCGCGATCTGGATCGCCACCTTGACCGACTCCTGCCAGCTCAAGAGCTTGTCCGCGATCTGGTCGCGCAAGGTCAGCCCGTCGATAAATTCCGTAGCCATAAAACTAAAGTTTTCGGCTTCTTCTATCTCGTAGATCGTGATGATGTTCGGATGATTGAGCGCCGAAACGGCACGGGCTTCCTTAACAAACCGTCGGTTGCGTTCCTGGTCGGCAGAAAATTGGGGCGGCAAAAGCTTCAAGGCGACCTTTCGTCTGAGTTTGGTGTCCTCGGCCAGATAGACCTCGCCCATCCCGCCGGTCCCGATGAGTTTGATGACCTTGTAATGACTGAACTCCTTGCCCACCAAATTCGGCGGCTCTTCCTCTTGAAAAAACATTTCGGCGGCAAGCGATTCAGGCGTCGAATCCAAAAACACTTCCGGCGTTTTTTCAAAAGCAAGCAGCGATTCGACCTCGCGGCGCAGCTCGGCGTCGTCACCGCATATTTTGCCGAATAGCGCCTCTCGCTCGCCCGCGGGACATTCGAGCACGGCGTTATATATCTCTTCGATCTGATCTAATCGTTCAATGTCCATTTACGCCAGAAAAGAGTAAAAATAGCTGAAAGCTGTCAGCTAATAGCCGTCAGCTATCCTAAAAATCCACGTGATCCTCCGGACACTTGAGCGACATAGTTCCGTCTCAATACATCAAACGTAAAGCGACTGAAAAAAGCGTCATGGCGTTCAATTTCCTATTCAGCTCCCGCCAGTTCACGAAGCAGCCATGTGCGGGCAAATTTCCAATCGCGTTTGACCGTTTCGGCGGAAATGTTCAATACCTCGGCGATCTCTTCCGCAGTCAGGCCGCCAAAGAATTTTAATTCGACAACGCGGCTTCGGCGGGTGTCGATCTGCTCAAGATTCTTCAACGCGTCGTCAAGCGCGACTATCTCTTTTGAATTGCCCTTCGTAGTCGCAATTTCGTCGGCCAGCGTGATCTTTTCCTGCCATCCGCCGCGTTTCTGGCTCTGCTTCGCCCGCGCGTAATCAACCAAGATATGCCGCATCGCCTTGGCCGCCACGCCAAAAAAATGCGCCCGGTTCTGCCAATTCTGTTCATTCTGTTTGGCGAGTTTGAGGTATGTCTCGTGGATCAGCTCGGTCGTTTGAAAGGTATGCCCCGCCGGCTGGCGGTTCATATAACGCTTTGCCATCCGCCGCAGCTCATCGTAAACAAGCGGCATCAACTGTTCCAGGGCAACCTGGTCGCCTTTGCCCCAGTCAGCAAGCAGCAGCGTGATCTGATCCGAATCAGCGTTTTGCATCAATTTCAGGTGAAAATTCTCCGCTGATTATAGTCCAATTTACGTTTCGAGCGAAAAACTTTTCTTTGGCAATGTCATCTTTTGCGCAGTATTTTCGTTTAGCTGATATAGAATACGATGATTTATTGCACTTGAGGAATTGATGAATGAACGGTTTAGCCCGCGCTGCCGTTAACATTCAGCCGTTTAAAATTGGGATCGGCCCCGGTTGAGGAGGAAAATTGAATGTTGGACAAACTGATCGAAGGAAGATACATAGACCTGGACCTAAAGATACTCAACCTAAAACCTGCTGCGTTGGCAATGGCGAAGCCGCCGGGCGGGAGTTTTGTTGATAGTACGCATATGCCTTTTTCGATCCAGCAGTCCGTGTCTGAACGGACAGGCCTATTCTCAAGCATTAAAGCAAGCGGCTTTGCCCCGGGCGTAAACGCTGTCAAGGCCCATCGAAATTTTCATTGGCTAAAATGGATCCCACCATACATTTCTCAAATACCCCTTGGGGCCGTCGATGTTTTAACCGGCCCGATGAGCGGCTGCTGGGTGATCACATATAAATGGCCGGGTGCCGCCGACCTTGTACACGTTGGCCATCTCGGCACATGTGGAGATACGGCTTGGGACAATTCTATGAAGGCTGGCTGGACACAGTTTGCGGCCGATAATCCGGGAGCTCTCATTTCCGGTTTTCAACCAAATAGGGCGTTCGCCGACGAACTTAGTGTTGGCCTAAAACCGGGCGAGTACACTTCTATATTTGCCCTCGTTACGCCGGGTCGTAAGTATCATGCGGTAAAACTTGGCAGAGTAGGAACCCACGGAACTCGATTTCGGATCGTAAAGGTAAAGGAGATCACTCCTACGATCGGCACGGCGCTTCAAACGATCTTTGCCTAGGCAGTATCGGAACCGATCGAAAAATTTGGTGTCACTTGAGCAATGAGCTCGACGGCCGTTGTTCCCGGAATTGTCTTTTTGACGTCTGGTTTTAGGAATTCAATTGCCATTTTGTCCGCGTATAGGCAATCTCAAAGCCGTTCTTCTGAGCATTTCTTTGCGATTGGCCGCCCGGCAAGGCGCATAGCATTGCCAATGAACAGCCATACTCACGAGCGTAGTTTAGGCGTGCGGCAAGAAGTGCGCTTTGTGCGCCTTGCTTGCGGGCATCAGGAATAGTTGAGGCTCCGGCTAAAATACAGATCTCGCCGTACATCCCAAGTCCGCCTGCGGCAACCGGTCGGCCGTCGAGTTCGGCAAGAAAAGGCTTGCTGCCGCGGGTGCGGGCCGCGATCCGTCCCATCCCGAGCATAAATTCTTCCATCCCTTCAAATTCGGTTGCCCAGCCTGCGGCTGCCGTCGCGGCCCAAAGATCAACATCGGCTTCGCCCGCGATCCGCACATCGATTTTGGATTCCGCAGCCGGGCAATCTTCGTTTAGTTCTTTATACATCACACTTGTAAGTTCGATGGGACGGTAGCCGCGATCAGAGAGAACCCCAAGTAGAGCAGCATCGGCCAACGGGCTGACCTCATGAAATACAGGAGCACCTCTCTCTTTGAAAAATTTCTCCGCGATCTCAAGATCGGCCTCAAAACTATCCGAAAATAGTCCAAGGCCGAAAGTTTGCGTTAGCGGCGATTCAATACCGTCATACATCGCGTATGTGCCGCCAATATCGATCCACGCCGCAGAGCTCTCGGGTTCGAGCCGCGCCCTGGTCTCAACAAAATCCGAATTGGCAAGTGCCTCGGTCCGCTCCAGCTTTTGCGATAGTTCTTTGTTAGAAATCATGCTGCGAATATTTGGGCCGGCTATTTCGGTTTATACTTTTACACACTCGCCGCGTTTGATAAATTGGCCATCGCCGGCATTGCCCCTGTGTTCGCCGTTGTCGATCACAACGCGGCCGCGCGACAGAACGGTTTCGACCTTGCCTTTGATCTTCCAGCCTTCGTAGGAAGAATAATCGACGTTCATATGTTCATTCTCGACGCCGAATGTCGTTTCGCCGTTTGGATCGAAGATGACGACGTCGGCGTCCGAGCCAACCGCGATCGTGCCTTTCTTTGGGAACATCCCGAACATTTTCGCGGCCGCGGTCGAGGTCAATTCGACAAAGCGATTGAGCGAAATTCTGTTCTCGACAACTCCGCCATTATAGATCAGCGCAAGCCGGTTCTCGACGCCCGGAGCTCCATTCGGGATCTTGGTGAAATCGCCCAAGCCCAGTTCCTTTTGCTCCTTCATGCAGAACGGGCAATGGTCGGTCGAGATGACTTGCAGGTCGTCCATTTTCAGGCCTTTCCAAAGCTCACCGCAGTTATGCTTTTCACGCAGCGGCGGCGTCATCACATATTTCGCACCTTCCCAGCCGTCGCCGTAATCCTCGATCGAATGAAAAAGATATTGCGGACACGTCTCAGCAAACGCCGCGATGCCACGATCTCTCGCCTGTCTTACCTGATTTAGAGCATCCGTACACGAAAGATGAACGATATAGACCGGCGATTCGGCCATTTCGGCGATCGCAATAGCTCGGTGCACGCCTTCGGCCTCGGCGATAGTCGGCCGAGTCAACGCATGATACTTCGGAGCCGTTCGCCCGTCAGCAAGAAAGCGTTTTATGATCTCATTTATAACAATTCCGTTTTCGGCGTGCATACAGACCAGCCCGCCGCGTTTTCCCGCCGCGCTCATCGCACGAAAGATCGTCGCATCATCCGCGAGGAAAACTCCCGGATACGCCATGAACAGCTTGAACGAAGTGATGCCCTCGTCCATCAGCCTATACATCTCATTTTCATCGCCGTCCTCAAATTCGGTCGTGATCAGATGAAACCCGTAATCAATGCACGTCTTGCCTTCAGCCTTTTTGTGCCACGCATCGACGCCCGAGGTCATCGACTCGCCCTTCGTCTGCACCGCAAAATCAATGATCGTCGTCGTCCCGCCAAACGCCGCCGCCCGCGTCCCGGTAAAAAAATCATCGCTCGACGAAGTCCCGCCAAACGGCAGCTCCATATGCGTATGCGGATCGATCCCGCCCGGAATGACCAGCTTCCCACTCGCATCGATGACAACATCGGCCTCCATATCAAGCGTCTTGCCAATCGTCGTAACAGTCTCGCCGTCGATAAAGATGTCGGCAGTATAATCGTCAACCGCAGTCACAACACGTCCATTTTTGATCAGGGTTTTCATCTTCTATTCGTTTCTTTTGAAATAATTTTGAGCTATTATAAGGCAGTTATGGATCGAACAACTACTGCAGTCTATGAAAATGGCGTGTTGCGTCCGACCGTACCGCTGGACTTACCGGAGCATGTGGAGGTTGAAATAACAATCCATACGAATGGTGATTCGCTTGACGCTAAGGTCGGCCGGGCGCTCGAATCTGCCGGCTTAACAACCCCGCGAAAAATACGGATCTCTCCTATCAGCAGTAAAAGACGGGCCGAACTTGCCGCGCTGTATTCCTCAGAAATACCGCTTGGCGATTATATTCGGGAAGATCGTGACACAAGATGAGTCAAATCTATTATGCGGACAGCAGTGTTTTAGTTAAGCGTCACGTAAACGAGACCGGCACCGATTGGCTGCTTGAGTTGCTCGATCCAACCGCAAACAACTCGATCATCACTTCAACCCTGAGTATCGTTGAGGTATTCAGTGCCTTAAATCGCCGCGTACGCGAAGCCGCTGTGGATGCTGATACTTATGTCCAGATCGCTGGAGATTTTCTTGCCATTTCGAATAACGAATATCGTTTTGTTGATATCACTATAGAGTTGATAGAGAGCACTCAACGCCTTCTCGAAAGTTATCCACTGCGCGCTGGAGATGTAATTCAGCTTGCTTCGGCATTGATTTCACGTACCGCAATTCAGAATGCCGGTCTTCCCGCCCCGATCTTCTTGGCATCTGACAACAAACTCCTTGACGCCGCGACTGCCGAAGGTTTTGCGATCGATGATCCATTGCGTCATCCCTAGAAGGTGCTCACGCGCTTGCATTCGCCAATGTCGGACAATCCAACGAAATGGCTTGATAGAGCCGCAACTGTTAGTCGCTTTATGTCGCTGTCAGCATTTTCGCACTAAGGGCCCCCGATGATGCGCTATCTCCGAAATCGGTAGTAATTTCCCCCGTCTAAAGTAAAACCACATCAAACCCCGCACCGCGTGCCGCTTCCCTGAGCCGGTTATCGGCACAAACGAACGGGCGATTCTTCGGTTTTTCTTTGCACCAGGCCAAAGCTGCTGCGAGTTGGAACGAATCCAATGCTCGTAAGTTGTGCACAGACGGAAGCGTCGAAGCGATCTCAAGGATATTATCTTCCGGCTTGATAATATGCGCCTGTGAATAAAATTTTTCCCATTTCTGCAAGGCAATTTGCAGTTGTGACCTTGTCAAGATCGCATCACGCAATAGCCTGTCTAAACCGCTATTCACTTCGACATGAGTTCCCCACCAGATAACTGGCTTTTTGAATTGCCTTCTGATCTTTCGTGATTCAACGGACATGACTTGATTGCAGTAGAGCGGGATTATTGCACTTGTGTCAAAAAAGGCAATTTTAGTCTTCATCCCGCTCCTCTCGGATCACACGCAAAATCACATCAAGCGGAACATTAGGTAATCCCTTGTCATCCCAGAATGAATCCGGCAGCGGCACGTTACTTTTCGGCGGGCTGAGAATCCCCTCGGCGATCAACTGTTCTTCTTCCGTTTCGTAGAGGTCGTCTTCGTCAAGAGGAACGATCTTCGCGACCGGCTTATTTCGTTCGGTGACCAAGACCATACCGCCGTTCTTTACCCCTTTGAGATAAACGCTCAAATGCGTCTTTAGCTCGCCGATATTTGCTCTCTTAACACTCATATGGCGAGTATACAATTACTTGACCAACTTGACCACGCTTATTTAGTTTGCCTGAGCGGAACAGCAGCTCTTCCTTTTGCGTTTCAAAGTTTCTTAACGATCTCTTCAGCGGCGTTCAAGAGTTTCTCCAACTCGTTCTTTGGTAAATACTTTCCGTTTGCAACGACCGCGTTGATCTTTTTAGTGTTCCGAATATCCTCAAGCGGACTCGCATCGAGCAAGACCAGATCGGCAAGCTTGCCGGCTTCCACGGTGCCAAGGTCTTTTTCTCGCTTTAGGAATACTGCAGGATTTATGGTAGCCGCTCGCAACGCCTCTAACGGCGACAGGCCGCCTTTCACCAGCAGCTCCAGTTCATCGTGCAGGCTGAAACCGAAAAACAGAAAAGCAAAGCTGGAATCGACATCGGTGCCAGCGAGTATCCTGGCCCCGCCGCGATGAAGGTCAGCGGGCATTTTGATCCGGTTTGCGAACTCACGTTCTCTCTCTTTCTCCATCATCTCCGGACCGCGGCTTCCGTATGACATATGGCCGTTCAGAAAGCCGACGTCCCAGATCATATCCTCCCGCCAGGCCGTACGCTTTGCCGGGCTGACGTAACGAAGCCGAGGATCCTTGAACCTTTCTTCAAATGAATCTTCACCAAAGTATTCATTCCTGAAACGTGTCTGCATTTCGACCAAAGTCGGGACAAACCAAGTGCCGTTCCGGGCAAACTTTTTCCCCAACTCGACGCACTTTTCCGAGCTATAGGTATTCAGGCCGAGCAAAAATGCCTTGTCTTCGTTGGACCAATAAATTCGTGGATCGTCGGAACGGAGATCTATTTGTTTCAACAGAAGTTCCCGCAATTCCGTCTCCGCCGTTGCACATGCCATCCTGTGCCGGTATGAGTGCTCGACACTGCGCATCCCTGCATCCGATGCCTCCGCTGCTGTCAACGAAAGCGGCACATGGCCGTCAAGCGGTATGTCAAGCCGTTTGGACTCGGCCGCAGCAGCAGCAAATGCATCGCGTGACAAGCGCGTGTAGATCTTGACGAAATCTAGCCCGGCGATCTTTCGACGACCGACCTCCGCCCGCATCTCGTCTGCGGTGTTGATCGTGACATAAGTTCTTCGGCTTGACGGCGAGCCGTCGATTATTCTCCCGCTCGCAATGAATCGCGGGCCGAACACCTTTCCATGTTCAACGTCTTCGCGAAGTTTTACGATCTCCGCCGGATCTAAAATAGCGGCCGGATCACGAAAGCCTGTAACTCCATTGGCGATATTGAGAAGAGATGACCAAGCCCAACGATCCAAACTATGGCTGTGCATATCCCACAGCCCGGGCAGCATAAACTTTCCGCTGCCGTCAACGACCTGAGATCCCTTCAGGATCTCCGATGTCTTCCCGACAGAAGCGATCCGATTACCGGAAACAACTACGGTCATGCCCGGCCTCGCCTCACCCTTTCCTACGTCAATGACAGTAATGTTTTGGAAGACGATTCTACTTGTCGTTTGGGCCTGTTGCAGGTGAACAAGAGCAAGTACCGACATTAAGCACAATACAGGTAATGCTACGGTTCGTCTCATAGTGGTCAATCTTGGTCGATCCCGATAAAAACATCTCCGATATAGTCGTCAACGGCTGTAACAATTCGGCCGCTCTTGATCAGTGCTTTCATAGTATCGGTAAAGGACGTGCTCACATTCTCACATCAACTACTTTCTTCGTTTTTCGGCTTTTTTCAGCCATGAAACCCATGATGTGGCTTTCGATCGATTGGTCGATTGTCGAGGTGAGCAGCGAAGCATCCTTTTTTGAAATTGCAAGAAGCCAGTCGTTGACTAGCCGCCAATCGCCGCCGCCGTGTCCGTCGGATTCCTGCTTCCATTCGGTCTTTTTGCCAGTCGCGTAATCCGTGTGGGTCATTGAGGTCATGTCGCCGACGACATCGCCCAAACTTCCCATAACCCGCGTTCGCCTGCCGTCGTACGAGGTAAACGCTTCCATCGAAAATGATGCAGTGACGTTGTCATCAAACAAGATGTTGGCAATGTAATGGTCGGGCTGGTCATTTTCCATTCGATAAACGCAACGGCCGTAATTCGTTGTCTTTAGCTGGTTAAGAATATAGTCGCCGTGTTCTTCTTTCTTTTCAGGAAGATCAAAGACGTAAGTCCATGTCCGTTTCCTGTGATAGATATTCAGCGCGGAATACGGGCACGAACTTTCCACTTTACAGCCGTCGGTACACCGTGCTGTACTGCCCTCGGGCGCATTTTCTTTTCTAAACCAACTCAGATCGCCAAACGCCTGGATGCTCTTGCTCTGTTTGCCGAGCATCCAACGGAGTATGTCGAGATCATGGCACGATTTTGCAAGTATTATCGGCGTTGTTGCCTTGCTGTTGTGCCAATTTCCGCGAACGTACGAGTGGCTCATATGAACATGCTCGATCGGCTCGAGGTGTTGGACCGACACCACTTTCCCCAAAACTCCGCTCTGGATGATCTCTCGCAGCCTGATGAAATACGGCGCGTACCTTAGAACATGGCAGACGGCAACGATCCTGCCGGTCTTCTTGGCCAGTTTTAAGATATCGCGGCATTCTTTTTCACTCGGTGAGATCGGCTTTTCGAGCAGGATATCGTAGCCCATTTCGAGAGCCTTCATACACGGCCCATAGTGCAGATTGTCAGGTGTTGTGATGATAATTGCATCGGCAAATTTCGGGCGTTCGAAAACGCGCTCCCATGTGTCGAAACGGTTCGCTTCGGGAATATTGTGCTTCTTCGTGTACCGATCGTTTCTGATCTTTATCGGCTCAGCCACGCCGATTATATCCAGATTTGCCGGATATCGAACCGCAAAGTTTCCGTAAACATTTCCTCGTGCTCCCGCCCCCAAAGTAATGGCCGTAACCGGTTTATCCAGTTGGAGATCCGAACTAAACAACTTCTCGGTCTCCGCCGTCAGATCCGTCTCGGAAAAAGCAAAACCAGGCATCGCGAGCCCGGCCCCGAGCGAGAGCGAAAGAGTCTTGATCAATTCACGCCTGTTGATTCTTGCCATAGTTTGTTCCTAGCCTGCTATTTCGTCCGAAAAAGTTTTGCGGGCCGCTTCCTAATGCTTTAGCCCGGGAATATCTTTTTCGCGTCCAGTCGCCGTCTTGACAATGATCAGGCATTTGACCGACAAGATATTCACGTCAAATCCCCAAAGTTCAAACTTTTCCGAACTCCCAATCCATCGGTGAAATCGCCAAGTCCTTTTACCTAAGACAACAAGTCGATATCGCCGATTGAAGTGTCAAGTATGCATTCCAAACCATTCGATAGCGTGGATGCATCCCAAATGAATGGTAAATCCTAAGGGAATCCGCGAAGCCTCGGACTATAGGGAGCTAATGTCTTTGCGATCTTTGCAAGATTCTCTTTGTTCCTCGAATAAGCAAAATCGATGTCGAACATTATATATGCAGTAGCGTGTACCGAAAGAGCAACGCCTCCAATGACCACGAAATCCACATCATTCGAAGCCATTGCGACTATTGCCTTTTCGATATCGATCAATTGTTGCCTGTCCGCCGTTTCGCCTTCGCAGTCTCCATCGCCAAACGCAATTTTTCGACACTGACCATCGCCCCCTGAAGTCGTTCTAAACGCTGCTGCGGCGTTCGCCTCAGGTTTTCAACAACAAGCGTCAGGTCAAGGCCATATCGAACCGCCTCGGCGATCTTGCTTCCCGGCCTCGGATTGAGAAGTTTTTCTTCGGGCGTTCTCATGATCCTATTCTAACTCAAACGGGCATTATTGAACCGGATTCACCACAGAGTCACCGCAGAACACTGAGAAAGACAGATCAAAATAACCCGAAACTCTGATTATCCAAATCACCGCTGCGTGATCGATCAAGAAATCTCTGTGCCCTCTGTGTCTCTGTGGTAGATCGTATTCTCTCCCATCATGAATCCGCATAAATTCAGGCCGAAGCTTCAGCTTGATCTTCTGATCATTTCGCCCGGTGAAATTCCAGGTCGTGAAAATCGTAGCTGAAGTCGGTCAGGGGCGAGATGGCACGCATTGTGAAACCTGACGGTTTGCCTTCTTCGTTGAGCGTAAAATTCACGAACGCGTCGGCGTCCATGCTGCGGTCGGTCCATTTTACGACGAACGTGTTGCCCTTGTACGGGAACATCTCGCCCGAAAGCCGCGGCGAACGCTTTGACTGGAACCAGAGTTTACCGTCTTTCATCGAGATCGAGACCGGCCCGAGCCACGCGTCGGAATAATTTCCGACAAACGGCGCCGCGTCCACGTTCGACGCGGCCTTTTGTGCCTCGTCGATCTTTGCCCAAATGGCATCGGTCGTCGCCTTGGCGTCGGCGAGCGACTTCTTGCGGCGTTCGGACAACATGCTCACCCAATCGGTCCCGCTGCGGCCCAAATAGCCGTCCTTTATCTGGTTCGAGATCGATATGAACGCTCCGCCTTCCTGCTGATTTGTCAGAACGATGATGCCGAGATTCAGTTCAGGTATCATCGTTATCTCGGTCACCATGCCTTCCAAACCGCCGGTGTGCCGAACCTGAAGTCGGCCGCTGACGTCGGTCAGGCCGAACCCCAATCCATAAGCCGCGAAATGCGTATTGTACGGCCCCGGATCGCCAACGAGAATAATGGTTTGCGGTGTCCAAAGCTCTTTCAGCGTCGCCTCCGAGATCAGCCGCTTCGATCCGCCTTCGCCATATTTGCCCTTTGCCAGCAGCGTTCCGACCCATTTAAAAAGATCAGTTACATTCGAATTGATCCCGCCCGCGGCGGCCGCGATTTCCAGCTTGCTGCGGTCGATGACCTGGACCTTGCCATTGACCGAAGCGTGGCCGTCGATAACATTGCTCTTGTCTTTCAACCGGTTGAATGTAGCGGCCGTCTTCGTCATCCCGAGCGGCTGCATAAATCGTTCCTCGATAAACTCGGGCCAGCTTTTGCCGGAAACGCGGGCGATCACCTCACCGGCGACGATGTAAAGATTGTTGTCATAATCATACTTCGTCCGAAAACTCGAGACCTGTTTCAGATAACGCAGATTGTGGATCACATCCTTCAGCGTAAAATCGCTGCCGTCGGGGAAAAACATCAGATCGCCAGCACCGAGGCCGAGGCCGCTGCGATGCGTCAACAGGTCGCGGATAGTAAAATCTTCGGTGACATAGGGCGAATACAATTTGAATTCGGGAATATAGTCGCGCACCTTGTCGTCCCATTTGATCTTGCCCTCATCGACCAGCATCCCAAGCGCGGCGGTCGTAAACGCCTTGCTGTTCGAAGCAATGCCGAACAGCGTGTTCTCGTCCATCGGCTGCTTCGTATTCAGCGACCGAACGCCGTAACCTTTCGAATGCACGATCTTCCCGTCCTTGATAACGCCGACCGCAATTCCCGGCACATCAAACGCCTTCATCGACCGCTCGACAAGTGCGTCGATCTGCTCGCTGCTCAAAACCTGCGCCTGCAAAACACCGCAAGCGGCAAAGATAACGATTCCAATCGCTAGTTTGTGAAAAATATATTTGTTCATAAGATTACCCTTTTCCCAGCCCGCATCGCGGGCATCAGCATAAAGCCTGGGGCGTCAGCCCCAGGACGACAATCACCCCACCTGCCAACAGCCGCTGCCGACCGCCAACTTTCCAGCGCTCCGCCCGACCTCCAAAATTCTCTTCTTGCGGCTTTGCCGCTCTATTTGAGGAAAGGCTATGCCTTTCCAGCCCGCCACTGAAACTCTCTTGAGGCTCCGCCTCCGCTCCGCGCGGGAAGATAGCTGTTTGCTCGGTCGTATGTATTTGCGGACGAGTTGCCGACTCGCCCGCCAACTGGCCGCCCGCTGACGCAGGCGGTTCTGACAGGATCGCAGTGGCCGGCTCGGCATCGCCTTCGAACGACCAGGTTGAACCACCCGCTACCGCAGGTGGTTCTGACAAGACCGCCGTCGCAGGCTCATCAGTCGATGGCACCGAGCCTTGAACAAGCGCGTTCCCGTCCTCGAGACAGTAAAGCAAACTGTCATCCGTATAATCTCGTCTGCATTTAGGGCATCGTTTCATGATTTTAATCGTTACGCCTCAAAGCCATCGTTCAAATTCGGCAGTTGCAGTTGACTTACGATTTCCAGAAATCGAGGATCCTGGCGGATGCCATTATAGTCGGGCCACGTGCGTGCCAGCATTATAAATAAGGGGTCTCTCACCTCAATTCCTTGTCTGGCGAATTCTACCGCTTTGTCGATCTCGCCCACCACCGCCGCGGCAGGACACAGCATGGCAGGCTGCACGTATTCACGCAGGCTGCGGGCCTCTAACTCCCGAAATACCGCCTGAGCTTCGGTCGCCTTGCCCCATCCGGCATACGCAGATGCAAGCGTCATCATAGCCCAAGCGTGACGCCCAGACATCGAAAGCGCCTGTTCGGCAACGGCAACCGCCGATTCGTATTGCTTGTCACAATTCAGCGCGGTAGAGTAGGCCCACGCAGCGAGATAGGATTTGGGATCGAGTTCGCCGCCGCGCTTGCCAAACTCGAGGGCCTCCGATATCCGATCGCTCGTGGCGCACGAAAAACAGGCAATGGTGTTCGCGTAGCTCGACAAAGGGTCGGCGTCGAGCATCATCTGGATCTGTTCGAATCCGTCGGCATGCCGCCCTGAAACCCAGTGCAAAAAAAACAGGCCATACCATGCCCGCGCCTGAATATAATTCGGATTGAGTTCTAGAGCATGCACAAATTCGCGTTCAGCGAGCTCATAATCGAGGTCGTATAGCAGTGCCGCGCACGCAAGAGCGCTGTGCCCCTCGGCAAGATTCGGATCCAGATCTATCGATCTTCGAGCGGCGTCCAAAGCCAGCGGCATGACCTCAGCCGCGGGCTGAACCCCCGAATAGCCGCTGGTGGTATATCCGTCAGCAAGACCGGCCCAAGCCTGGGCATAATCGGGATCGAGATCGACCGCTTGCCTGAAGCAGACTACAGCCTTCGGTATGCTCAGGCCTCGCTGATAAAGCAGCGTCCGGCCTTTGAGATAAAGTTCGTACGCTGCTGTATCAGAGGTTGGTGGTGCGGTCTGTGGGACCTCGCCAAGCAGGCTGACCTTCAACGCACCTACGACCGCTAGCGTGATCTCGTCCTGCACATCGAAAATGTCTCTCATTTCGCGGTCAAATCGCTCCGACCAAAGATGATAGCCGTCCGCTACATCGATCAACTGGGCCGTGATGCGCAAGCGATTGCCCGACCGTCTCACGCTGCCCTCCAGCACGGTTTTGACGTTCAAAGCACTACCGATCTCACCAATGTTTGCGCTCTTGCCTTTAAATGAAAACGCGGATGTTCTTGCTGCCACTTTCAAATTTTCTATCTTCGCCAAAGCGTTCAGCAATTCTTCCGCCAATCCGTCACAGAAATATTCGTTATCCGCATCCGCGCTCATATTTGCGAACGGCAGCACGGCGATCGAACGAGATAGATTCTTCGGCTCGGCCGCCTGATGTGCGGAATGGCTCTGCCTTTCCATCGAGTCAGAACCGCCTGCGGTAGGGGGTGGTTGAAGAATGGCCGTTTTTAACTCCGCGTCGTCTGTTGTGCAAGGTAAACCACCCGCTATCGCAGGTGGTTCTGACAAGATCGCGGTTACCGACTCGCCAGCGAACTGGCCGCCCGCTGATGCCGGCGGTTCTGACAGGATCGCTGTCTGCGGCTCGCCAACGAACTGGCCGCCCGCTGACGCAGGCGGTTCTGACGGGATCGCTGTTGCGGGTTCAACTGCCGAGAACCCAGTCACTACCGCTCCCGGTTCTGACCCGGAACCGCCTGAAGGCGGGACTCCAAACGGTGCCGCCGGGCCGTCGAGAAGCGCATTGCCGTCATCGAGACAGTAGAGCAGCGTGTCGTCATAATAATCCCGCCTACATTCAGGGCATCGTTTCATAAATTTCTATTCCGGCAGATTGAGTCGCTTTACCATCTCGTTGAATCGCGGGTCGTCGCGGAGCGGGTCCATGAACGGATCGACCTTTAGTCGCTGTAGAAACCAGTCGCGGGCCTGAAATGCCTTTTCGAGTTCGGCAAAGGCGGCGTCTTTATCGCCAAGCGCGGCGTAGTCGATCGCCAGCCAGTAATTTATGACATAATTGGTCTTTTCAGATTCTTTCGCTCGGTTTAGCAAGGCAACGGCTTCCTGTCGGCGGCCTGTTTTGGCATAGGCAAACGCAGCCGGGCCGCGCAGCGGAACGGCATCGCCCCGAAGCGTCGGTTCCGTTATCGCGAGCGATTCAGCATACATTCCCTTTATGTTGTAGGCATGAGCGAGCCAGTTTTTTCCGCCGATATGCGTCGGGTCAAGGTCATACGCCTTTTTGGCCTGATCGACCGCGTCGTCAAATCGTCGCGCGTAGAGTAGAACTCCCGCAAAATTTGCTCCCTGGATTACGGAAAGGGGCTCCAATTCCATTGCCCGTTTCATCTCGGTGATGGCTTCATCATGACGCCCCAACGGACTTAAATACATCCATGCATAGCGATAATGGGTTATCGCAAGATTTGGGTCGAGCTCGATCCCGCGCTTGAATTCGCTTTCGGCCTTTGCCCAATCCCAGTCGTAGGTGGCGGCGATCATTCCGGCGACCGTATGAGCCTCAGGCAAATCCGGGTCGAGTTCAAGTGCCTTCTCCACGGCCGCTTTTGCAAGCGGCGACGCTTCCTTCGGCGACATATACGGGAACGACGGCATGACGGAATAGGATTCGGCAACGCCGACATATGCTAAAGCAAAATTCGGATCGAGTTTTATCGCTTGTTGAAATAGGTCGATGCTTCGCTGGATGTCGTCTTTTGTGCGTTTCGCAAAATGAAATCTGGCCTTCATCCAGAGCTGATATGCCTCGTTGCTGTCGGTGTATTTTTTTGTAATGCCTTTCTCGTCGCCTTTGAGTTTTAACTGAAGCTTTTGAACGATGGTTGCGGCAATATCACGCTGGGTGTCAAGAAGATCGGACATCTTTCGCTGATATTGTTCACCCCAAAGCGATTTGTTGTTTCGTGTATCGACAAGCTCGACCGCAATGTCCAGATTATCGCCCCGTTTTACTAGACGTCCCGTCATTACAGAATCGACGCCAAGCTCGCCAGCGATCTTGCCAAGATCTGTTTCGTTGCCCTTATACCGCATCACCGAACTCGTCGGGCTGACCTTCAAACCCGGCAACTGCGTCAAACGAAAAATCAGCGATTCCGCCAACCCATCGGACAAATATTCCGTATCCGCATCATCGCTCCTATTTTGAAACGGCAAAACCGCGATAGAGTTGATCGTACCCGAACTGTCGTTTTTGAAATATCGATAACCAAAAAATCCTACCGCCAAAACCAACGCGACGATTCCGACGACTGCCAACTGCCGCCGCCAACCGCCCGCTTTCCTTCGCGTCGCCCTGTCGCCACCATATTCCTCCTGCGGCTTTGCCGCTCTATTTGCGGAAAAGCTCTGTTTTTCCGGGCCGCCACTGAAACTCTCTTGAGGCTCTGCCTCCGCTTCGCGTGGGAAGATTGCGGTTTGGTCGGTCGTGTGGATATGCGGACGTGTTGCGTCGCCGACATACTGGCCGCCCGCTGACGTAGGCGGTTCTGACAGGATCGCCGTCGCGGGTTCGTCGCCGGACAACGACCCGGTCGCTACCGCTCCGGAGCCGCCTGAAGGCGGAACTCCGAACGATTTAGGGCCGAAGAGGAGTTCTGATCCGTCGTCGAGGCAGAAGCTTAACGAATCGTCATTGTAATCTCGGGCACACTGCGGGCAGCGTTTCATATTGGTTGGTATGGCGCAGTATCAGGGTTGATCCAGAAATCCCAAAACGACATTCTGAAATTTCCGATAATTCTTTTCGAGCAAGATAGCATGGCCGCCGTCGGGCAGAAAGGCGTAGCTTTTGTAATTTGTGCCGAGTTTTTGGAAGAATTCCAGTGTTTGCTCTTCGGTGCTGAGAAAGTCCTTTTCCGGGCGGATGATCAATGTCGGAACGCGTATCGCGGCGGGATCGAGTATCGGGAGTTTGGTTGTCATATCGACCCGTACGCCATTCGGAGCTTTTGGTACGGCGGCGAGGGCTTCTTTGACATACAGATCAACAACGTCCTTTTCATACTGGCCGGCGATAAAATCCGAACGGGCACCGGCCTCGTCGGTTGTCCGATATTGTTCCGTCGGAGGCGGCGGAAGCTTGACTCCCGGCGGCGGTTTCCATGCCATCGCAAAAAGTATCAGTTTCTCGACCTTTTCCGGATGCCGCATTGTATAAAGGCCCGTCGTTTGCGTTCCCCAAGACCAACCGAGGATCGACATTTTTTCGATGCCGCGGAGCTTCGTGATGTAATCAACCGCCGCGCCAATGTCTCCCGCCGCCGACGCTGTGTCCGACCAATCCTTATCGGTCTTTTCCGACCGGCCGTAGCCATGAATATCTATCGCCCAAACGTCATAGCCGTTCTTCGCCAAAAAATCCATCAGCGAATAATCGCGTATCTGCAGATCAAAATCCGGCCGCCCCGTCCATGTCGCACCGTGAACCAGCAGCACGACCTTGTTCGTCTTCGCGAACGTCTTTGTAAAATTCTTGTGGTATTTTTCCCACAAATAGACCTTCAATCCATTGCTCGAAACAAAATGGTCTTTTCCAACGATGTCGCTGTTCGTCGTAGCCTTTTGCGCAAAAGCAAAACTCGCGAGTATGGTCACTAAAATGATCGAAATCAGTGATCTTCTTATCATCTTTTCCTTCCTAAGTTTATAAATTCACTTTCAGGTTTCCATTTTGGTCGTTCCGTGGTCTGGGCAACGTTCCAGCCGGCGACCAATAGCCATCGGGTATCTTCGGCGGCTCCGGAGAGGTCCCAGTCCGGTCTGATCTCATCAGAAACCTGATGGTAATCGTTATCCGAATAGCTGTTCCATTTTCCATCACCGAAATCCTTTGGTTTGCCGGCGTAGTCGAACCCGCTGAATGGAAAGATCGACGGAATGCCCGCCTTGGCAAATTCTATCTGGTCTGAACCGAAAAACAGTCCGCCGTCGCCAAGCGATTCCCTGAGAAATCCTCGTTTCT
>Ga0138256_10000867_pt1 | contig 32748 bp, 26 predicted proteins | sample KNB2016incub_MG_FD_105486 | JGI IMG/M metagenome (GOLD analysis project Ga0138256, IMG submission 105486) | Active sludge microbial communities from wastewater in Klosterneuburg, Austria - KNB2014incub_MG | ecosystem: Engineered > WWTP > Activated sludge > Unclassified | place: Austria... | reverse complement strand
TTGTAAATAAATTTACAAAATCTGAAATTATATGTCAAAGAACTTTTTTCATGCTAACTCAACGGAAGATTTGACATAACATCTGTCAAATCTTCTTCGTTGACTTTTAACGGAATAACTTTGAGGTAAAATAAGAGAAAAAATGACTTTAAAAGTAATAAAATATAACTCATTTTCTCTTAAAATTTTTACATCATTTTTAAAAATCGGAATTAATATTAAAAGTTAATTTACATATATATATATGAGAAGATTTACCGCTTACTTTTTTGTTTTTATCTCCTGCATTATTGCGAATTCCTGCAGCGATCCTATCACCGGAAACATTGAAAATCAGCCGCCCAATACTTATCTGTCGCTCCGTCCTGACAGTGTAATTGCGCCCGGCTCTACAATAAAAAGAATTAACTGGTGGGGTGATGATCCGGACGGATTTATTTCCGGTTACAGAATTTCTTTTGACTCTATCAACTGGGGATTCACAAATAAAAATGACAGTACTTTCATTCTGTCCATCACAGGCAGCGACAGCACATTCAGATTTTTTGTAGCTGCTGTTGATAATAAAGGACTCATTGATCCGACACCTGCAACCAATCTTTATCCCGTAGTCAATACACCGCCAGTCGTAAATTTCGACGCCGGTACGGAAATTCCGGATACGACTTTCCCGCTCGCTACTTTTAAATGGACAGGATCAGATGCAGACGGAGATGAGAACCTGGCTTATTATCACTGGTCGCTGAATGACACGAATAACTTCAGAAGAGTTCCTTCGACAGTGAATCTTCTTACGCTTACACAGGACAGCGGACTTGTTCTGAACGCAGACAACATTCTTTACCTTCGCGTGGAAGATGACGCAGGCGCATTCAGTCCGATAGTACAGATGCCGGACACAGGAAGGATCTGGCATGTGAAAGCGCAGACAGCGAGGATACTTCTCATAAAAGATATGCCGCTCATTGAATTTGTCCAGGCGGAAAATTATTTTGTCAATGCAATGGATACTCTTTCCTATGATGTGCTTGACATAAAATCCAACGGAGGAAATCTGATACCGAAGATCGTTAATCCGATGTTCATAGAAACTCTCAGACTTTTTGACATTGTAATATGGAGCGCCAACAGAGGAAATTTAGCATCTGACAATGCAAACTTCGATCTGGCTCAGAACTCACTCCCCTTCTATCTGCAGTCGGGAGGGAAATTATTTTTCACAACAGGACTTCCGAATGCCGAAGTGCAGGGACAGGGTGATCTGATAAACTTTGCGCCGATAGACAGTCTCTCAACCTGTACCATAGCGCTTATACCAAGCGGGACTTCACTTATAAACGAAGATACAAGTTATCCAGTGCTGACATCAAGCAGTCTTCTTCAGAGGATCCGCGGCATAAATATTACGCCGCCCGCGCAGATCGTTTACAGACTCCCGATCAGCACGGCGTGTCAGACCAATACTGTCATAGCGATCAAAGACGCAGCTAATTCACCAAGAAATATCCTGATGACAATGCCGGTCTATCAGCTTAACGGAAACCCAAATGCTTCAAAAGAACTGTTCAGGAAAATTATTTTAAATGAATTCAACTACAGGTAAAAATCAATTATCAATTATCAATTTTCAATTATCCATGTTTATTTATTTTAATGAATTAAAATTTCATAACTCGTAACTCGTAATTCGTAACTCGTAATTCGTAATTCTTAACTCGTAATTATAAAAATTCTGTTATTTCTATAATTCTGAAAATTCTGATTAAAATTAGTATATGAAAAAAAAATTACTACTCATCTTTATTCTGCTTTGCGCCGGTTACGGATATTCGCAGGAGCAGAACGGATCTATCAAGGGTACTGTCAAGGACAGTTCAGGAATTCCGCTTGACGGAGTTACCATAAAACTGAAAGGCACATATCTCGGCGCAGTTTCCGACTATGACGGGACATACACAATACTGGAAGTATCTCCCGGAAGTTATACAATGCAGGTTTCAGCTGAAGGTTTTAAGACAGTTGAATATACAGATGTGCAGGTGACTTCAGGCGCGGAAAAGGAATTTATTATTGTGCTGAAGTCAACTTCATATACCGTAGATCAGGAAATCGAAGTGGTCGGTGACAGACCTCTGATGGATATTGAGCAGACCAGCAGCAGTCATATTATTTCAAGCGATGACATATCGAAATCTATAGTATCTGACATTTCCGATGTTATCACGCAGCAGGCGGGCGTTGTAAAAGAGGACAACGAGATACATATCCGCGGAGGAAGAAGTTATGAGAACTCATATATCATCGACGGTGTGTCTGTGCAGGATCCCCTTTCCGGAACGGGTTACGGACTGCAGCTGTCCGCTAATTCCCTTGAAGAAGTGGAGGTCATTACCGGAGGTTATAACGCCGAATACGGTCAGGCGACAAGCGGCGTTGTGAATGTAAGAACAAAAGAAGGAAAGTATGATGCAGTTAATTTTTATCTTTCTTATAAGAGAGATAACTTCGGTGTAAATAAAAATTCCGGATTCAGTTTTAATACGGACGTACTTGAAATGAATCTCAGCGGTCCCGAGCCGATCACAAAATATCTTTTCCAGGCGTTAAACATCAAGCCGCCGGGCGAGATCACTTTGTTCGGAAGTTTTTATATGGGACTCTCTGACGGATTCTTTGTAAACAACGGCGGAAAGAAATCCAGCTACGTAAGCTCTTCCACTTTCGGCGGAACAAAATTCTCCCCGCGTCAGGATAACAGCTGGTACTGGCTGGGAAAAGCTACCTGGAGAATGACAGAGACGATGAAATTAAATTACTCCTTCAATCAGTCAGTTTCCATAAATCAGAATTCAAGTTCGCTGCAGACCAATCTCGAATATGTCGAACCTTCACCGGGATATCAGTATGATTTTCAGGATATACTGGATCTGGCGAATACATATACACAGAACAGTTACTTTCATACTGTAAGCTGGACGCACACTACAAGTCCGAAATCATTTTATGAAATAAAGCTTAATAACTTTTTCACAAACTTAAGAGTGGATGCAAACGGCAGGAACTGGGATCAGTATGATGAACCTTTTGATCTGATCAAAGCGCCGTTTGAATATTACTTTATAGACAGTCTGCGGACCGGTATCATTCCGGGTAACGGATTTTATGATATCGGAAATCCATTCACCTGGCATGATCATTTTGTAAATGAATATTCAGCTAAAATAGATTACATACATAACTTCACAACAAAGAGTAAACTCAAAGCCGGTATCGAAACGAGTTTTCAGGAAATGCAGCTTGTGGACATTTATCAGCCGTGGATAAAACCTTTCGGTCTGAATAATGACGTTTATCAGGTTTTTCCTTCGTTCGGTGATATTTACGGACAGCACAGCATTACATTCAAAGGAATGATACTTAATTACGGACTCCGACTTGATTACTGGTTCCCGGGAAAATATGTAGACGATGCAGTAAAGGATACAAATGTTTCCACCATCACGTCCGAGACCAGACAGGCGTATGAAGATGATTCATTTACATTGTTCGGAAGGAATGTAAAGTTAAGGATCGCTCCGAGACTCGGAATATCTCATCCTATTACAAATAATCAGACGCTGTTCTTTTCTTACGGACATTTTTCAAAAAGACCAAAGCCGCAGTTTGTATATGCAAAGATAAATCCGCAGGCAGCTCAGTCCACTTTTCAGAAATACGGAAATCCGAATCTCAATCCGGAGACTACAGTCGCTTATGAACTCGGTATCAGAAATCAGTTCACCAATGATGACGTGCTTACAGTAACCGCATATTACAAAAATATCTATGACTATGTTGCGACAAGAAGCATCCGTATCAACAGCGGAAGACTTATCGGACAGTCATTCATAACATATTTCAATCAGGATTACGCAAGATCCAGAGGTATAGAGGTAGAATATAAAAAGCGTCTCGGCGCATGGTTCAGCGGAAAATTTAATTTCACTTATTCAGTGGCAACCGGAAAGAGTTCATCATCTGATCAGGGATTTGTAGTAGCGACCACAGGCGCAGCCGAGACAATTTCCGAAACATTTCTTTCCTGGGATAAGCCGATACAGGCAAGCGCTAATTTATATTTTAACATTCCAAAAGGAAAAGGTATGTTTGGATTTGCAAAAAATATACTGGATGACATTACATTTAAATCAAGAATATTTTTCCAGTCGGGAAAAAGATATACGGAGCAGCTTTACATCGGTGATCTTGAAAGCGGAAGACCGGAATATCAGTCGGACATTAACAACATAAACGGTAAAGTCGGCGAGAACTGGTTTTGGGTGGATCTGGATATAGATAAATACATACCGCTCTATTCAATGGATCTTGTGATCGGAATTTCAATCAAGAATCTTTTCAATTCAAAGAATTCAACGATCTTAAATCCTGTAACAGGAGAAGCATATGAATTCGGACAGCCGACTCCTAATTTTTATAATGACCCGCTTTATCCCGATCTTCAGGCGCCGCTGGAACCTTATCCTTATAATCCCGCGAGATACCTGACACCGAGGAATATAATGTTTAATGTGTCGCTAAAGCTTTGAGGAATAATTTGAGAAATAAATTTTACGGGTATTGCTCTGTTAAAAATTTAATTACAATCGAAGACTTTTCAAAGTATATTCTCAGAATATATTTAAATCTAATAGAATATTTCACAGATTGCTTATACAAAAAGAATTCATGTTTTATATAAAGTATGAAGAATAAGATTTTAAAATATTATTTACTTTTTTCAATATTTTTAATTACAAGTAATGATTGTTTATCTCAATCAGTTATATGGAGCAATATTTTCGGAAACCCCGGGAATCAATTTGTTGACATAGGTTATAATTGTATCCAATCAAGAGACGGAAGTTTCCTTGCAACCGGGAGAATGGAAATATTACCAAATGGAGGATCCCAGGTGATAGCAAAATCATTCGTTGCAAGAATAGACACAAGCGGTAATTTAGTTTGGGTAAAACTTATTGGTGATTCTTCAATTTCAAATCTATCCTTTACGCTGGAAGAAGATCCTTTAGGTAACATATTTGTGCCACATTATAATGGTATCAACGCAAGTTTATCCAAACTGGATGCAAAAGGAAATATACTCTGGAATGTTGATTATTCTGCTTATAATATAATTCTTTTTAATGGGATATCTTTTCAGGATGAATATAGAAATATAGTTCTTTTAGGGTTCAGCAGACACCCCGGTTTAATCCTAACAACTTCAGTAACAAAAGTTGACAGCAGCGGAAGATTTATTTGGTCAAGATCAATTTACGATTCAGTTCCGGTTGTTTCAGGATATTCGTCAGATCGTAACTCCTTTTGTTTCTCAAGTTCGGGATATTATGTGTGCGGCGCAAAAGGAGCAAACCCATTTATTGTGAAACTCGATACAAGCGGAAATATAATTTGGAATAACCAATATTTAAATAGCCGCGGTATATGGTCAATTGCAAAAATAACTGATAATTCGCTTATTGCATCCTGTCAGTTAACTATCGGTACAAGGCTATTGAAAATTGATAGCAGCGGTAACCAATACTGGACAAAAGATTATTCAACTGATTCATTAGCAGGATCTATTGGTTCGAAAAAAATTATTAGAGTTTCAAATAATAAGTTCGCACTCGGTACTTCAAGAGGTCAATACTTCGCGCGGCATATGACAGTTGATTCATCAGGTAATATATTAACAAGTAAGTTCTTCAATTTTTCAACAACTTTTTCAGTATATCAGGAAAACATTAACTATTGTATTGATTCCGGGTTTATATTTGCGGGGTATATAAGAAATTGGGATACGTCAGGCGGTAATACATTATCAAATATACATGAGAATATATTTACATTAAACGGAGATAAAGACATTGAAATATTGATTTTCAAAACGGATAAAACCGGCAAGACAACTTCTATAATTAATAATTTTAATTCGCTTAATGATTTTAATTTAGTTGAAACTTACCCAAATCCGTTCAATAGTCATTTTCAAGTAAGAATTCAATCTCAAGTTACAACACAAGCAAGCATTAGACTTTATGATGTTTCCGGAAAGACAGTTAGAATTATCAACAATAAATTACTGAACCAGGGAGTTAATAAAATATCAATTAATGCAGATAATCTTGGATCAGGCGTTTACTTCCTGAAAGTTAAGTTCGGGGAGAAAAATTACGTAAATAGAATTTTATTAGTCAAATAGTCAACTATCATGAAAATATTTTTTGCAATTCCGCCGTTGTTGGTCTTAGAGAGCGGAGCGAGCGTGACCAACAACAAACGGATACGTGACTTTGGCAGCAGTATGGTTGTTGGTGACCAAATAGTTTGCGGAGACAGAACAGAGATAAAAAGTTTATAAATGCAAACTTTTTGGAACACCAACAACGGCACGAAGACAGATGGGCGATTGTGAATTATATCAGAGCACTGCAGATAGCGAAAGATGCGGGTGAAGATGATCTTGAGAAAGCGATGTAGATTTTTTAGCGATGCATTAAGAGAGATAATCGCTTCAAAGTTTTAGATTTGGTAAGTAAAAAGATCAACAGAAGAATTTCAGATAAATCATGAAACTAACCTTAAAAATATTTTTCTTAATTTGTTTAAGTTTTAAAACTAATCCTAATTTACAGAGTCAGAATTTAAATTGGGAAAAAGTATTGTCATATACAGATGTATGTGTATTTAACAAAGCTTTACAAACAACTGATAGTGGTTACATTTGCGTAGGGCAGAATAGAATAGGTAGCAATGTGAAAATGTATTTTTTAAAATTAAATAGTTTTGGCGATACTATTTGGTCAAGACATTTTGATTTGAATGTAAATTCTGTTTACAGGTGTAAATGGGTACAAAATACTTCAGATAATGGTTTTATAATGTGCGGATCAGGAGCTGGTATTAATAGTGATGCGTATCTAATAAAAGTAGATTCTTTAGGCAATATAATATGGTATAAAACATTTGGAGGTAATGGGATTGATGTTGCTCAATGTGTAAAGCAATTAAGTGATGGAGGGTATATTATATTAGTTAGTACTACATCTTTTACAGATTATGGAATGTTAGCAATACGGACAGATTCTTTGGGAAATTCTATATGGTCAAAATTTTATTTGGGCGGAGCAGGTGAAATTGAAATTGTAAAAAATTCCGGTTTCATCATATCCGGTGTTTTGAATGACAAAGCTTATTTATTGCGAATGGATAATAATGGAGACAGCTTATGGTCAAAAAATTATGGTGAATATTTAGGTTCAGTTGGATTTTCAATTGATAATACCGAAGATAATGGATTTATAGTAGGAGGAATATGTGATACCTCTATTAGTAACAACAAAAAATCTTATGTTATAAAAACCGATTCGACCGGTAATATACAATGGTCAAATAGATACAGTACAAGTTACAATGAATGGTGCTACTCTATTCGATCTGTTAACAACTCTAAATATGTTATGTGCGGAATGTCGGATTCTCTACCGGTAAGTTTTGAAAGAGCATTTATAAGATTGATTGATAAAAATGGAAGCATTTTAAGTGAAAAATTTTATAGAGGAGCAGGCGGTAAAATTTCAAACTCATTTTATTCGGTTGAAAATACAAATGATAAAGGATTTATTCTTTGTGGATTTACAAATATTGGCAGTGGGAGGGGATATGTTGTAAAAACCGATTCTATGTTAAATATCAAACCTGTTGGAATAAAAAATGAAGATTTAATTTTAAAAGATTTTAATCTTTTTCAAAATTATCCAAATCCATTTAATCCGAAAACAATTATAAATTATGAATTAAAAGCTACAGGTGATTATTTAGTTATTTTGAAAGTCTTTGATATATTAGGAAATGAAATTGCAAATCTGGTAAATGAAAAGCAAGAAGCGGGCAGTTACTCTTTTACATTTGATGGAAGTAATTTTCCGAGCGGCGTTTATTTTTATAGATTGGAGGCAGGAGGTTTTGTTGAGACAAGGAAAATGTTGATTGTTAAATAAAATTTTTCCGCCGTTGTTGGTCTTAGTGAGCGGAGCGAGCATGACCAACAACAAACGGAAACGTGACTTTGGTAGCAATATGGTTGTTGGTGACCAAAAAGTTTGCGGAGACAGGACAGAGCTAAAAGTTTATAAAGTGCAAACTTTTTGGAACACCAACAACGGCACAAAAACGGAAACGTGACTTTTTCCGCCGTTGTTGGTCTTAGTGAGCGGAGTGAGCGTGACCAACAACAAACGGAAACGTGACTTTGGCAGCAGTATGGTTGTTGGTGACCAAAAAGTTTGCGGAGACAGAACAGAGATAAAAGTTTATAAATGCAAACTTTTTGGAACACCAACAACGGCACAAAAACGGAAACGTGACTTTTTCCGCCGTTGTTGGTCTTAGTGAGCGGAGCGAGCGTGACCAACAACAAACGGAAACGTGACTTTGGCAGCAGTATGGTTGTTGGTGACCAAAAAGTTTGCGGAGACAGGACAGAGCTAAAAGTTTACAAAGTGCAAACTTTTTGGAACACCAACAACGACACAAAAGATATTCAGTAACTTTTGACGGAAGCGATTTTCCGAGCGGGGTATATTTTTACAGAATGGATTTAGGTAACAGCGGAAATGAAATAGGCAGTAATTTTGAAATAAAAAAAATGATATTAATTAAATAAATGAAAACAAAAATACTATTAACACTTCTGCTGATCAGTCTGATGCCGGCGATTGCCGCAGCTCAGCTGTTTCCAAATCTCGGCGGGCAGAGGACCGGAACTACTTCACTGCAGTTCCTCAAAATCGGCACAAGCGCAAGAGCTACAGGAATGGGAGAAAGTTTTGTCGCTGTCTCTGATGACATTACTTCCCTGCATTACAATCCTTCGGGACTCGTCGCTTTTGAAAATAACGGAATCACCGCAAGCTACACTCAGTGGTTCGTAGATACGAAGCTTGCGAATTTCGGCGCAGTCTATCACTTCGGCGGAAGTAACGCAGTCGGACTGAATATAACTTCCCTGCAGACGGAAGATATGAAAGTTACCACTGAATATCAGCCGGGAGGCACAGGAGAATTCTTCAGATTCTCAGATCTGAATATCGGACTGTCTTATGCGCGGCAGATGACAGACCAGTTCTCATTCGGCGCGACGATAAAGTATGTGCGGGAAGATCTCGGCGAACTCAAAATAGACGGCATACTCGGAGATATTGCAACGTCATACCGGACAGGTCTCGGCACTTCAAGATTCGGGATCATGATCTCGAATTTCGGAGGACAGCTAAGTCCTTCCGGAAGCGTAACGCTTGTCAGCGGCAGTACCGTGAATTCATTTCAGAAATTTCCGCCGCCGACTTTGTTTCAGCTTGGGTTTGCAATAGAGCCGATACTTAATAAGGAGAACAGACTTACTACTTCCGTTCAGCTCAATAGTCCTACTGACAACGCAGAGAATCTTAACTTCGGATTTGAATATGCATTCAAGGAGTTTCTCTTTTTCAGAGGCGGGTATAAGCTGAATGTCGATTCAGAAAATTTCTCAGCCGGTGTAGGAGCCAAGACGGTTATCTCATTTGCTCATGCAAACTTTGATTACTCGCTTGCAAATTACAAGGAGCTCGGCATTTCACACAGATTTACATTAAATATTTTATTCCCGAATTTTAAATGATCTTAAATAAAATGAAATACTTATATCTATTATTCACATTATCTGTCGTATGGCTTTCATCATGCGCTGATAAAACTGATCTGTCACAGTTCCCGATCACAACAGGCGGCGGATCGGTGGTTACAGAGACGACATACGTTCAGCAGTCGCCGGTTTGGACACAGTTCAACAGACCGGAAGATGTACTGCTCGGCAGAGAGCCGCTGATCTATGTTTGCGACACAAAAAACAACAGAGTGGTTCAGATGGATCTGTCAGGCGGAGAGATAGGTTCGATACCGGTTTTCAATCCGCGTGCAATAGCACAGGATTACAATTTTGATTTGCTTGTGATCGCCGATACGACTTCATTGATTTTCCCGGATACGTTAAGCATTCTTTACAGGATCAAGCTCGTACCGGTTGGCGGAGTTATTTCCAACGCAACGCTGCTGCCGCTTATGAGATCGGATTACGCTACTCCCCTTTCGAGCAGAAGCAGAAAATTCACGGACGTCGGAGTTTATTCGGATAACTCTTATATAATAACAAGAAGAGGTCCGGATAATACAAGTTCGCTGGATCCTGACAACGCCCTTCTGGATGTGACAGGCATTAATTCCGTTAGTTCAGTAACCGTACTCGGAGGATTTCAGCCGACAGGAAACGGGATATATTCCATTGATAAAATGTCAGCTATTACTACATTCGATAACGGACCGACGGATTTTATAATCACCAGAAATACAGTTGAATTTGGTTTTAAAGTAGAATGGTTTGTTTATGATGATCTGAAAGGAACTTATGATCCGAGATTTCTTCCCGGCGATAATGTCGACCTGCTGAATTTTCAGCTCGGGACGCCTGAGGGAATTACGCTTGACCCTTCCAATAATATATTTGTAGTGGATAACACAAGAGATTCACTTTATAAATTTACAAGTCTCGGAGTTTATAAAAGGGAATCATTCGGCGGAACTGGTGACGGCGTGAATCAGCTCAGAAATCCGATGGGAGTTTCTTTCTTTAATAAAGTACTTTACATAGCCGATACCGGGAATAACCGAATAGTCAGATATAAACTTTCAACTGATCTGCAGTAAATTGGCAAAATCACAAAACAGGAAACAAAATAAGAAATCGGGTAATATTCAGACTCAGACATCTGCAAAGCAGCCGTTTATAAAGGATAACCCGCTTTATAATTACGGACTGATAATTCTTTTCACTGTATTTATAATTTTATTTACAACCTTTAAGATCACCGGCGATGATGATGTCTTCTGGCATCTTGCAACCGGGAAATATATTACTGAGACGCATCACGTTCCGTCAGAGGATATATTCGGATTTGTAACTGAAGGACAGGAATGGATGCCGTTCGAATGGGGCTGGGATCTTATTACTTACGGACTTTACAACATTGGCGGTTATACTGCGATATCAATATTCCGCACGTTAGTTTTCCTGCTGATCTTTTTTATATTTTTCCGGGTGATGCGAAAGTTCAATGTAAGTTATACACTGATATTTCTGACTTTACTTCTGACAGCATTCGGAATGATAGACCGACTCACTCCCCGTCCGCATATAATGTCGCTGTTGTTTTTCGCAGTGATGATTTATCTCATCACTGATTTTAAATATTTCAACAGGAAAAATATAAAGACTCTTTATTTCTTTCCGGTTCTTTTTCTTCTCTGGGCGAATATTCACATGGGAGTGCTTGCAGGCGCATTACTTCTGTTTGTCTTTCTTTTAAGCGAAGTGATCATTTATCTGAAGCCTGGAAAATTTTCTACAAAGGAAATACCTGCACTTACACAGCGCGAACTGAAGATACTCGGTCTGATGTTTATTCTGTCTGTATTAGTAATGCTCATAAATCCAAACGGCATCGCGACTTATTTTTATGCATACGATCATACAAAGATGAAACTGCTCGAGACCATTAACGAATGGAGATCGCCGTTTGATGAAATGTTCGGGTCCGGATTTGTAACCAATATATATAAGGTGTTCCTCTTCGGAGGTTTGCTTATACTTTATTATTCATTTAAAAGGAAAGATCTTTTTACCGGAATGCTCTTTATAGTATTCGCTATATACTCTGTCAGGGCTGTCAGGTTTACGGTTGATTATATTTTAATCATAACGGTATTTTTCGGAGTTGCATTATTTTTTATAATTTCAAATCTCAAAGGCGAAGGGCTCAGAAATTTCTTTAATGTCAGTCCTGTCCCAAAAGTCATTCTTGAAGCATTTCTTTTGTTTCTGATATTCAATATTCCGAATGACAAACTATACATGGATCATTTGAAATATTACAGAGTCTCGGGATTCGGAGTCAATTCTGATTTTATGCCGGTTCAGATGTTTGAATTTATGAAGGAGAATAATATACCGCAGACCGGTCAGAGACCGCTGAATCATTTCGGCAGCGGTGGGTTTCTTGTGTGGAATTTTCCCGAAAGTAAAAACTTCATAGACAGCAGAAATCTGAACGATGAGATCTTTAATGAATATAATACTCTTATGGGTAAAGGTCCGGGATTTGAAAAGAAACTTAATGAATATGATTTTGACTACTCTATTTATCTCGCTCCTGATCTGGTGAGAGTCCCGAATGAAATGGAATCTTCTATCATTTCTTATTTCAGTAAAAAGCCGGATGAATGGAAGCTTGTATTCTGGGATGACAAGTCTTTTTTGTATCTTAAGAACGAGCCGAAGTTTAAAGATGTGATTGACAGGTTTGAATACAAATATGTAACTCCTTACAATTTTATGTATAATAAAAAAGTATTGGAAAACGCCGTTACAGCAGATCCTGAAAGATTGAGATCGGAGATCGGCAGGAAAATAAAAGAGGAGCAAAATGGATTGATAATTAACGCTATAAATAACACTTTTTCAAAGAATTTAAACTAAAATAAATTATAATTAAATAAATATATATAAATGAAAACAATATTATTACTGCTGGCTTTTACAATGAGTTTTGCAATTGCCAATGCTCAGATAGTTCCAATAGTATCCATCAAGCCAAACGATGCAAACGGCTTACCACTTCTGAATAATCAATTCAAAACAATAACAGGAGTAGTAACTGTAGCTAATGAATTCGGCGGTCCGGCTTACATACAGGACATGACTCATGGAATAGCTGTTTTTTATAATGAATTAACAGCCGCTATAAGTATCGGAGACAGCGTGATCGTGACTGCTAAGGTAGGTCAGTTTAACGGTCTGTCGGAGCTGGTTTATTCCACAGACGGCGGCACACCTTCTTTTACAGTTGTCAGCAACAACAATCCTGTTTATCAGCCGGTAGTGGTGACATTAAGTCAGTTCAACACTCAGACATTTAACGGTACGGAAGAGTATGAAGGTAAGCTTATTCGTATAAACGGATTGACTATCACAGGTTCGGGTACATTCCAGGCGAACACAAATTATACTGTAACAGATGCAACAGGCACAGGTCAGATGAGAATAGATAACAATTCAAATCTTGTTGGGACGGTGATCCCGACAGGAACATTTGACTGTATAGCAGCGGCTTCTCAGTTTGATTCATCGCCGCCATACAGTTCGGGTTATCAGTTCCTGCCGAGATTTACATCTGATATAATTCAGTCAGGCGGACCGATAATTCTTACAATTCCGGCCGAATCGAATATAACATCAAACAGCGTTACATTGACATGGACCACACAGGATCCGGGCGACAGTAAAATAAAATTTTTCCGATCGGATTCATTGTTTCAGCCTGTAGTATTTACTGATTCATTATACAGCGCAGCTCTGACAACTAATCATAGTTTCAATCTGACAAATCTTGCAGCAGGAAAAATTTATTATGCAGTTGCTTATTCTACAAACGCAAGCGGTACAAGCGTCAGCTCAGTAAAATATTTTTCAACTTCTTCCAATCCGGCATCTACAGGAAAGTATGAAATTTATTTTAATAAGGAAGTAGATAACTCATTAGCTATGCCTAATAATAATGCAGTCGGTAACGTTGATCTGAAAGTAAGACTCGGACAGAGAATTGATTCCGCTGCTTATTCAATAGATTTCGCGATGTATTCATTTAATGAAGTAACTCAGATCAAAGATAAGCTGATTAATGCTTTGATAAGAGGCGTTAAGATCAGAATGGTTTATGATCACCGTGACGGAAATACTCAGGCGCTTGTTCAGGATCTGATAAATTCAGGTATCAGAGTTTCACAGAGACCGCAGGGTTCGAATATTATGCACAACAAATTTTTTATCTTTGACGCCAGGAATGACAATTCATATTCAGATGACTGGCTCTGGACAGGATCGGCAAACATAACCAATGCACAGTTTTATGATGATGCTGAGAACGTAATATTCATACAGGATCAGGCGCTTTGCAATACATATACACGCGAGTTTGAGGAAATGTGGGGATCACATAATGAGATCAACAATCCTTCGCTTGCAAAATTCGGCGCTTCAAAAGCTGACAACACGCCGCATCTTTTTTATATTAACGGAAAAAAAGTCGAGTGTTATTTTTCTCCGTCAGATCCGACTGCATCCGTACTTGAGAATATGATCGGTAATAATACACAGAAATCAATTTTCTTCTGCGCATTTGCATTTACAAGATTTCAGATAGCAAACAAAATGAAGACTCAGTTCAACCCGCCGGATAAAATGGTAAGAGGTGTTTTTGATGACGGTAACGGAACTGATCCTTCAAGCGTCTATCCTGAGATGAAAGGTACCGGAGGAAATTTCCCATGGAATCCTCCCGCACCGGTATATCTCGATAATCAGCCGGGACTTATGCACAGTAAATATATTCTGATAGATGCAGATATGCCTTCAAGTGATCCGATCGTTCAGACCGGTTCTTATAATTATTCGACAGCAGCTACTACCGGTAATGATGAAAATTTACTTTTGATATATGATTCACTTGCCGCTAATCAGTATCTTCAGGATTTTGCGAAGAGGTATTCACTTGCAGGAGGTACAATAAGCGTCGAACAGATCTCTTCCGTATTGCCCGAAGGATATAAATTAAATCAGAATTATCCGAATCCTTTTAATCCTAAAACCGTTATTGAATATTCAATACCATCAGCGGAATTAGTGAAGCTCAGAATATACAATATACTCGGACATGAAATAAAAATGCTTGTTAATGAGAACCAGTCACCGGGTACATATAAGGTAACATTTGACGGAAGCAGTCTTCCGAGCGGAGTTTATTATTACAGACTTGAAACTAAAAACAACCTGACTTCGAAGAGTATGTTGCTTATTAAGTAATGAAAAATTATATTTTTCAATAAAACAATGTGAAACTATTTAAATTTGAGAGTGTTCTGAGAAATACAAATCAAATTTAATTAAATCCAGATCAACATGAAAAAAATTAAAATTCCGGCAGGCGCTTTGGTTGTTTTGAGTTTGATATTTTTCTCATCTGTAAACTCATATGCCCAGTCAAATGCAGTTTTCGGACAAAACAAAGTGCAGTACGAGACTTTTAAGTGGAGCTATTTGCAGACAAAACATTTTGATATATATTTCAGCGAAGGCGGATACAAACTTGCGGAGTTTACTGCTCATACAATTGAGGAAGCCCTGAGAAATATGTCAGAAAATATAGATTATAACATTTCTAACAGAATACCTGTCATAGTTTTTAATTCCCACATAGAGTTTCAGCAAAATAATGTAATAGATCAGTTTCTATCCGAAGGTATCGGAGGAGTTACTGAGCTTTTTAAAAACAGAATCCTTATTCCTTTTGAAGGAGATTATGAAAAATTCAGACACGTAATACATCACGAACTGCTGCATGGGTTTATGAACGACATGTATTACGGCGGTTCGATACAGAATATAATTTCCAAGAATATCTCTCTTGCCTTCCCTCTCTGGTTCAGTGAAGGAATGGCTGAAGTACAGAGCCGATACGGTCTGGATAAACAGACCGACATGTTCATGCGTGATGCGACAATACATAACTACGTACCGCCGCTTGAATACATGGGCGGCTATTTTGCATACAGGGGCGGTCAGAGCTTTTTCTCATTTCTTGCAGAGACTTATGGCGAGGATAAATTAGGAATACTTATGAATAATATCAAAGCTTACGGTGATGTTGACAGAGGTTTTATGAAAACCTATCAGATGTCAATGGCAAAGCTTGATGAAAAATGGCAGTCATATCTGAAGAAAACTTACTGGACAGAACTGAAGACCAGAGAAGATGTTAAGGATTTTGCAAAGCAGCTGACAAGTCATGAAGAAGACGGCGGATCTTACAATATCTCACCTGTTATTTCTCCCAATGGAGATAAATTCGCATTCATTTCAAATCAGGATGATCTTTTCGATGTTTATATTGCAAGTACAAAAAACGGTAAGATCCTGAAGAAAATAATCGAAGGAAATAATTCAACGGACTTTGAAGAGCTTCATATTCTTACTCCGGGACTTGCATGGTCTCCTGACGGAAGGAAAATTGCAATAAGCGTTAAATCAGGGGGAGCAGATGTCATTTATATAATTGATATAATCACGGAAGATATGCAGGAATTCAATTTGCATTTTGACGGGATCAACTATATCGGCTGGTCACCTGCGGGAGATAAATTTGCATTCATCGGAACCAGGAAAGAAAAACCGGATCTTTATGTATATAATATAAAAGGTAAGAAACTAGAGAATCTTACAGATGATGTTTTTACAGACGCAAACCCAACATGGGCTGCTGACGGAAAGTCGATATTCTTTACATCTGACAGAGGAAGCTTTACAGTCCCTTCTATGATCCCTGAAGATTTTAAAATGTGGGAATATGATTATTCAAGAAATGACTACTACAGAATTGATGTTGCGACTAAAGAAATCACAAGGTTAAGTCATTCCAAGGACGCCAAGGAAAGTTATGTACAGGTAAATTCAGACGGAAGTAAAATACTTTATATCTCAGATAAGAACGGGATCAGTAATATTTATCTCAGAGAAAAAGATTCTACAGGAAAAATAATTGACAGACCTATTACAAATTCATTGAATCCCATTGATCAGTTAAGTTTGTCCAAAGACGGAAAGAAAGTATTATTCGTATCCCTTAATAAAGGAGGCTATGATATTTTTTCAATTGACAACCCGTTTGATATAGATCTCGGTATGGAAGAACTTGAACTTACCGACTATGCAAAAAAGATGAAGGATTTTGATAACAAATTCGGCAGAAGGAAAGATTTTAAATTTGTAGACAGTGCGGATTATGCCGTGAATGAGGAATTAGGTGATGCGGACTCACTTTTTGTTGCAGTAGATTCATTGAAAACCGGAATGGATTCGCTTTCATTATCTGAAGCGCTTGATTCATTAAACAGTTATCAGGAAACAGATTCATTAAATATTGGAGAGCAGGATACTGTTTCTGAATTAGTCAAAAGTGAAATAAAAAAAGAAACTAATGATAGTGTAAAGACATATGGTGATGATGTTAGTATTAGTTTCGAAACCCCTAGAAATATGTCATCGAGCATGAAAGATTCAGCTTATTTCGGCAATTCAAATTTTAAAGTAGGAAACAATTTCAATGATGACGGGTCTTATAAAATAAAAGATTATAAGATTAAATTTTCACCGGATCTTGTATACGGCAATGCAGATTACACTACATTTTACGGACTTCGCGGAGTGGCTCAGGTTGCATTGAGTGATATTATGGGTAATCACAGAATATATATTCAGACATCACTTATTATAGATATTAAGAACAGCGATTATGCAGTTGCATATTATTACCTGCCGCAGAGAATTGATTACGGATTTCAATTGTATCATACAGCCAGATTTCTGACATACGGAACTACTGTTAATAATTTCCTTTACCGTTACAGAACTTTAGGAGGATTTGTATCTGCTTCCCTTCCGATTTCGAGATTTAAAAGGTTAGAAGGCAGCGTAGGAGTACAGCATATAACGAGAGAAAATCTTGACATTTCCATAGAACCGGTGGAGACTAAAACTTTCCTGAATCCTTATTTCAGTCTCATACATGACAACACTACATTTGGATATACAGCACCTGTTTCAGGTACGAGATACAACCTTACTTTTTCAGGATCACCTAAATTCGGAGAAAACGGAATTGGTTTTGCAAGTTCCCTATTAGACTTCAGACATTACATGAAGATCAGCGATGATTATACATTTGTCGCCCGGCTATCCGGCGGCGCCAGTTACGGTCCAAATCCGCAAAGATTTTTTATCGGCGGAACAGATAACTGGATAGATCCAACTTATGAAAATAATTACTTACCGATTTCAGATATAGAAGATTTTGCATTCTCAGCTCCGGGATTACCTTTAAGAGGATTTAACTATGACAGAATGTCAGGTTCAAAATATTCTATTCTAAATCTTGAAATGAGATTTCCTCTTTTTAAATATTTGATATTCGGCGCTTTACCGCTGGGATTTGCTAATATTGAAGGTGTAGCGTTTCTGGATGCAGGAACAGCATGGTCTAATAACGACGCATTAAAATTAGTACATAAGGTTAACGGACACACTGAAACAAATGATCTTCTGATGGGAACAGGATTCGGCACAAGGGCAAATTTGCTTGGTTTCCCGTTTAAGTTTGATATAGCGTGGAATTATAATCTGAATAAATTCTCAAGTCCTAAATACTATATTTCTCTTGGATATAATTTCTAAGAAAGTTTGTTATACAAATAAAAAACCCGGTTTAAGCCGGGTTTTTTGTTGGAAAATTGTATTACTCTATTTTAATAATCTAAACTTTAATTGCTTTTTGATTCTGAAGTATCATCAGTAGCAGGAACTTCAGTATTTGCCTCTTTAGTATTTGTATCTTCGGTATTTTCTTCTTCAGTATTTGCTTCTCCGGTATTCGCTTCTTCAGTATTTGCTTCTTCAGTATTTGCTTCTTCAGTATTTGCTTCTTCAGTATTTAAAGATTCAGATTTTATTTCAGCATCGTCAGATTCTTTGGTAACATTAACTTTGATCTTTGCTATTACAGACTGCTGTAATTTAATTTCAACTTCATGTTCACCAATAGATTTAATTGGTTCTTTTAAAAGGATCTTCTTTTTTTCGATTGTTGTGAATCCTTTATTTTCAAGTAATTCATGTATCATCTGAGAAGTAACCGAACCGAACATTTTATTTTCTTCTCCTGTTTTTACTTTAAAATCAAATGAGTAAGAACTTAAAACACCGGCAAGCTGATTTGCATCAGTCAGCAGTTTATCAGTTTTTCTGCTTCGTTGCCTTTTAATTTCCTCGTGACTTATTAAATTTGATTTATTAGCTGCTATCGCTATACCATTAGGAATAAGGAAGTTTCTTGCGTATCCGTTTTTAACTTCTACTATCTGACCTTCATCACCAAGAAGCTCATTGTCTTTTTTTAGTATTACTTTCATTCTATTTATTGATTGAAAAAATTTAGGGTGGCTAAAATAACTTCCACCCTGATTGAATTTTGTTTAAAATCTTTATTTATCTTTCAGCAGATCCGAATCTTCCGGAGAAAGGAGTGAATCAAAAGAATCATCTGTAAATGAAGCCATATCTTCTTCTTTCTCAGTTACGACATCCTCCAGATCAGAACCTGATCCTTTTTTATTTAAAAACTGAATCCTTCTTGCCTTTATTTCGACGATAGTTCTGTTTGCTCCGTCTTCAGTTTTAAAAGTTCTGCTTTGTAATTCACCATCCACTAAAACAGCATTACCTTTTCTTAATCTGTCCTTACAGCTCTCTGCAAGTCTGTTCCAGGCAACTATACCGACATAACATACATCTTCTTTCCATTCATCATTCTTATCCTTAAATCTTCTGTTGCTTGCTATTGAGAAATTTACAACCGGAGTTCCGGTATTTGTCTGTCTGAAAATAGGATCCTTTGTTAAATTTCCTGCAATTACTACTGCATTGAGTTCCGGCATCTTATAATCGGCCATAATTTTCCTCCACTGTTAGAGTTTTATTTACTTATTTAGTTAGTTTTTTTCTAAGACTTTTTCTTTATTCGGCTCAGCATCTTTCTTTTCAAGTGCTGCAGCTTTTTCAAGCTCCGCAGCTTTTTCAAGCTCTTCCTTCAGTTCTTTAGCTTTAGTATCTTCAAATTTTGCCTGCATAATAGCTTTATGCTTAAAGTGTTCTTCTTTTTCAACTTTTGTTTTATCTGAGACAAAAATGGTCAGATATCTCAAAATACTTTCATCAAGAATATAAGCGCGCTCCAGTTTCGTTATCAGATCCGGAGGTGAATTTATTTCAAAGCAAATATAAAATCCATTAACTTTTCTGTTAATTTCATACGCTAATCTTTTTCTTCCGATTCTGACGATGTTTACAACATCAATTTCATTTTTGGAAAATAATGATTCATATTTTTTGATCAGATCCTCAATTGCAGAATCATCTAAATTACCGTCAAAGATAACATAGGATTCATAAAACTTTTTTGACAAAATTCCCTAAGTATTAATTTATAAAGCTACAAATATATCACGATTATAGCTAATAATCAAGATAGTTATAATAACTGACGGGCAAAAATATTAACTGAAACACCTTAAATATTAGTGCGGGAGGCGGGACTTGAACCCGCATGCCTTGTGAGCGCCACCCCCTCAAGATGGTGCGTCTGCCAGTTTCGCCACTCCCGCTGCAAGTTGCAAAATTAAGTGATGAGAAGTTAACATTAAATACTAATATAAAACTTTTTAAAACTTTTTTACTATATTTGATTTCAGCGCTTAATTAATTATGAATCTTCTTAATATTTTTTTGAAGTAAATGTTAAAAATTATTTTTATACAGTCATCTGTTCTCTTATACAAAAGTTTTTAATTTTCTCATTAAAATTCCTTTTCAATATAGACTCAATCCGGATTCAGAATTTTTCTCTTAATCTTGATTTTGCATTTTTTAATATCTTCAGTAATATTACAATCAAAATTGAAATAAACATAAATGTTCCAATCTGATAAAAAATAGCTGCAAAAGAGATAAGTACAGAAAGTAAAAGCTCAGAGCCGGCAATAATTTGATTTCCCATACCGGAAGTAAAAACCGAAGAAACAGACCGGGCTTTCACTGTTAGAAACTGTATGTTTACCGCGACTCCGCCGCCGAATATCAAAGCCAGTATTAATTTTAAAGAAAATTCATTTTCATTAATAACAGCCAGACAAAGTACTGTTCCTGACACAATTGCCGCAGGTGTTGAAATTGTATCAAGCATGTTATCCATCCATGGATTAAAATATCCTGCTGTTTCTATTATTGATGCTGCCAGAAAGGAAATCATTGCGGGAAATCCCGATAGCCATGAAAAGTTTTCATTTACTTCAACCCAGCCGGATGAGACTGCAATGCTCAGGATCAGAAAAGGGATAAATATTCTGAACCCGCTGGCAGCACTTAGTCCGATTCCAAGTATAATACTTAAAACGATTTCCACTTTTAATTTGTATTGTATAGTTGATGTCAATATTAGAATTTTGAACTTAACATTCAGGTAAGAAAAATTTATCAAAACTCATAATCACATTATGTTTTATGCTAAGAAGTATTTTATTTCATTTTTAAAGCTTCAATCCTTTTATACAATATTAAGTCTCTTTTCATCTGATCAAATAACCTTTCTTTGAATTTATTTTTAACTATTTTCGATAAAACCCTATAGTTTCCTTTACTTTTATGAATAAAACAAAACTTGTAAAACTCCTGAAGACTTTTTCAAAAACTGAAGTAATTAAATTCAGGGAGTTTGTGAATTCTCCTTTCTATAATAAAAATCAAAAAGTTATAAAGCTTTGTGATGCAGTTCTTAACTATTATCCGGAATTTGATTCCGTATTATTTAATGAAGAGAATTTATTTAAAGTTATATATGAAAACGAAAGTTATAATTATTTTAAAATTAAAAATGTCTTATCTGATATATACCAGTTGTCTCTCGCTTACCTGAAAATTATCGCAGGGAATAAGAATAATGTCAGGAATGATCTGAATCTGCTCTCCGAGCTTCATGAGCGCAAGTTAGATTCAATTTATGATCAGACTCAAAAGCAAATAAAGACTTATCTGGAAAACTTAAAAGTAAAAGATGATTCTGATTATTACAATGTTCACAGACTGGCAGCTATAAATACATCACATTTCAAATTTGAAAAATCAAACTATACATTCGATCTTATTCAAAAGGAATTTGATACTTTTCTGGAGCATTCTCTAAGCGGACTCCTGAAGTATTATTCAAAAATGCTTACAAACATTAATCATGGAAACATACAGTTCGATCTGAAAATGTTTGATCCTATCTGGCAATATGTAAGGGATAAAGATTTTCCGGACAATACAACATGCCTTGTTTACAAACATATAATTGAGCTGGAGTTGTCAAAAAGTGAAATCAATTACAGAAAGTTGTCTGAGATCCTTAGTGAAAACTCAGAAAAGCTCTCTTCCGAATCGATTTATTTCATTCTTCTGGTTTTGAACTCCTATGCAGCTTTTAAACTGAAGCAGGGTGATGAGACTTTTTATCCGGAAAGATTTAAAATTACAAATGAATTTGTTGAGAGAAAATATTATCAGCCTGATTATATATTATTTATGAATTTCATTTCATCCTATACATCCGCTTGTATGGCAGATCAGTATGAATGGGCTGAAAAATTTGCAGCTGAATTTCGCAACGGGATTTCTCCTGCAGACGAAAAGGAAAATACAATTAATTACTGCACAGGCTTCTTACATTACAGAAAGAAAAACTTTGATAAAGCTCTTGAATATTTTTCAAAGATAAATTTCAAACTATTCCTTGCAAAAATTATGGTCAGAAGTTATACAATAAGAGCATTGTATGAAAGTAATCTGCATGAACAGACACTATCTGCAATTGACGGATTCAGGCATTATCTTAAAAATGAAAATCTGATTGATGAACAACAGAAAAAATCATATTTTGATTTTCTAAAATATTTAACAGAACTAACAAAACTCAAATCGGAAAATCTTAAAGACAGGAAGGATAAGAGGCTGATCATTCTGAAAAATGAGATTAATAATTTAGAATCAAACTCCCTTGGTATTAAAAACTGGCTCATTGATAAAGCGGGAAATTTCTTTTAATTCCAAACCCAGTTCATTTAACGTATTTCACGGAAAGATTCGTATAAGATTAAATTTATTTTCATATTCTAATGATTAAGTTGCATTCATTTTGAATTGTTTAAATCAGAAGATTGATTTAATTTGCAAATCATTTGCTTTAATATGTCAAAAACAATTAAACATAAGCTTTCCCTTAAGCTGGATATGATTGGCTTTATTGCTTCATCTGCCTGCGCAGTGCACTGCATTCTAATGCCGTTTATAATAATTACTCTTACTTATTACGGAATGTCCTTTTTCAGTAACCCTTTAGTTGAGATTGGTTTCATTTCCGTAAGTTTGTTAATCGGTATTTTTACTTTTAAGCATGGCTATCTGAATCATCACAGAAGTTTTATTCCCGGAATTATTTTTCTAACGGGATTAACAATCATAATAATCAGTCATATTCTGTATCATGAACATCATGAAACAAGTCATGATCTTGATAATATTTTTTTATTTTTAGTCACCCCGATCGGAGCTTTTCTAATAGCAATAAGCCACTTTGTAAACAGAAAGTTGTCCAAACAAAAGCACATTCCCGATTGTAACTGCTGATTTAATTTTTAAGATAAAAAAAAGTAACCTGCTGTACAGCAGATTACTTTTTGTAAACTTATTATATACTAATTACTATTTTTTGTATGATATTTTTTTAGGCACCGAAAACTGTCTCACACCTTCTACAGATCCGAGATATCCGAATCCGCTCTGCTTAATGCCAACCCATGGTGTACCTGAAACTCCTCCGATTCCCTGATTTACTCCGATCATACCCGAGTCGATTTGTTCAGCAATTTTTCTCCCCTTTTCAGAATTCTTTGTCCAGACTGTCGCACCTAATCCGAAGCAGGAATCATTTGCCTTCTCAACTGCTTCTTCCGCATTCCTTACTTTTTGCAAGCAGATCACTGGACCAAAGGTTTCTGTAATCATTATGTCATGCTTATGATTCAGGTTACTTATAACGGTTGGTTCTATGAAAAATCCTTTTCGTTCTATTGCATTACCACCGAATAAAACTTTTGCGCCTTTTCTTTTAGCATCTTCAATCTGTGTTAACACATGATTTCTCTGAGATTCGCTGACCATAGGTCCCATGTCAACATCATCAAATCCGTCTCCAACCCTGTAGGATTTCACTTTGTCAAGAACCATTTTTTCGAACTTACTGAAAATACTCTGATCTACATAAATTCTTTCAACAGAAACACATACCTGACCGGAATTCCTTAAAGATCCATTCACAGCATAACTGACCGCTTTGTCAAGCTCGGCATCTTTGAGAACGATCATCGGATCTTTTCCGCCAAGCTCTAGAACTAATCTGTTAAGTTTTTTAGAACATGCCTCCATTATTTTTTTTCCTACTGCCTGTGAGCCGACAAATGAAACCATATCAATATCTGAAGTCAGCAGAGCTTCACCAACTTCTTCAGCTCCCTGAAGTAAATTGATCACACCTTTTGGAAGGTATCTGTTGAATATATCGTATATCGCTTTTCCTGTTAAAGGAGTATTTTCAGATGGTTTGAATACAACAGTATTTCCCATAAGAATTGCCGGTGATAATAATGATTCAGGCATTCCGACTGGAAAATTCCAAGGAGTAATAACTGCTACCACACCAACCGGTATGCGATGAACTTCAGTCACGAGATTTCCGTCTTTGAATATTTCTATTTCAGATGCTTTCTCCGCCAGTTTAATATTTTCTTCAATTGCATATGCCGTACCTTCACATTCTCCGACAGCTGATCTGTATACCTTACCCATTTCTTTTGTAACTAATCTGCCGATACTCTTCTTTTCATTGTTCAGATCTTTAGCTATTTTTTTAAAAAGAGCGATACGTTTTTTTAGAGGTACTTTACTCCAGACTTTGAAAGCCTTTCGCGCCAGTTTCACGCCTGAAGCAATTTCACCGGGTGAAGAACATTTTATTTTTTCGATTAATTCTTCATTTGAAGGATTAATGTCAAGTATAAATTTTCTCATTAGATAGATTCTTAGTTATAATTATAAAAACTTTTTAAAAAATGATAACACTCCCTGCTTCCAGGCAATCCTGTGCGTAACTCCTGTCCCCTGCTGAATGGTATGCTTATTATCAAGATACCACTGATAAGATCTGATAAGCGCTTCTGAATTGGAATATTTGGGCTCCCATCCAAGCTGTGTCCTGGCTTTATCAATTGAAACAAATGAATCAGTATCTGCAGTACCGTAAATCCATTTATATAGTGGCGAGACATTAAGGATTTCAAAGAATCTAAGCAAAGGTTTTATCAGACTGGACGGCGTTGTCATTACCCTCGAGCCTGTTCCTGCATATTCACACATTGCGCCAACATCTTCATTGACGGTCCTGAATTCTTTTGCGCCGACATTAAATGTATCGTTAATTTTATCCAGCGGAAGCGTGGAAGCAAGAAGAATTGCATCTACAAGATCTTCAACTTCAAAAAGCTGATATCTGTTTTTCCCGTTTCCAATGATCGGAATTTTAACGCCGGATTCCACCCAGTCATACAATATCTGAAATACACCGAGTCTTGCAGTCCCGATAAAACTTTTTGGCCGCAGAATGCAGATCGGTAAACCTTTTTTTCTGTATTCCTCGCATACTTCCTCAGCCATAACTTTGCTTGTACCGTAAGGTCCTACGCCCTCACGCTGATGATCTTCAAATAAAGGATGAACATCAGGTACTCCGTAAACTGCAGTTGATGAAATATGAATTACTCTGTTTACTTTATTTTTCAAAGAACTATCCATCACGTTCCTTGTTCCGTCAACATTAGTTTCATATATGTCTTTCTTTTTCCAAAGCGGTAAAGCAGCGGCGCAGTGTATAACAACATCAACACCTTTCATCATTTCATCCATTTGCGCTTTATCCCTTACATCTCCGTAAATAGATTTTATATCTTTATTGTATTCATCCTTTTCAAAATCAGCAATATCAAAGAATGTAGAATTCTTAAACTCTGTTATTCTGTTAATTTTTTGTGAGATATGGAAGCCAAGAAATCCTGCTCCGCCTGTTACAACAATTTTCATTTATTTAAAATAATTTTTTTAGTTAAATTGAATTATATAGTTTTAATTCAGCGCTTCTCAATGATTTGAATTTATCTGAGATCAGATCTGAAACTATTTCAGCAATATCATGAGTTTTTGTCCAATTTTTTATTTCATCATCTGAACCCCACTCCCTGTTTGAAGAAGTATCAATAATCCCGGGAATAATTGTATTGCAGCGGATATTGTTATTTTTATTTTCTTCACTTAATACATTCATAAGTTCAGTAACGCCTCGTTTCGAATATGAATAAGCGAATCTGTTTTGTGTGATTTCAGTTGAAGATTTACTTCCGAATGAAATTATCCTTCCGAAATTATTTTTTATCATATATTTCATAACTTCTCTGGAGAAATAAAATGCTGACATAAAATTTAAATTCAGCATATTCATAAAAGATCCTGTTGTCAGTTCCGCAGTTTTAACAGGTTTGTCAATACCGCCTGCAGCGTTAATCAGATAATCAATTCTGCCGTTTTCAAGAGCTCCAATATTACTTACAAATTCAAATACAGAATTTTCATCTGTAATATCACAATTAAACGAAAAAATCATTTTAAGGTTAAACTCCGCTGCATCAGCATTTTGAGATCTGTCATACACTTTGTTGAATTTTTCAATGTCCCGGGTAGGTATATAAATTTTTATACCGTCCTCTGATAATTTATCTGTGATAGCTCTCCCTAATGCTCCTGTTCCGCCGGTTACTATTGCTACTTTTTGATTCATCTAATAATATTAAGCAAAGCTCATTTTACCAAGATATACATTTTTTTCAGCGCCTGTTACAGATCTGATATTTGCTTTATTTCCGCTGACCAGTTCATTTGCCAATACTGCAAATAAAACCGCTTCTTTATTGGAAGAATTGATCCCGTTAAAATCCAGATATTCAACTGCATTGTTATCGAATAAACTAATAATATGATTTACTAAATTTAAATTATAGGATCCGCCGCCGCTGATAATAATAGTATCTATCTTAAGATCCTTAATATTTAAAAACACGGAATATGCTGTATAAAAATTAAAAGTAGCCATAATATCAGCCGGATCAAACTTTCTGCCTGCGATGACCTTTTTGAAAAATTCGGGATTATAATACTCTCTTCCTGTAGATTTTGGCGGTTTAGAATATATGAATTTATCAAATGAAAGCAATTTGCTGATCAGTTCCGGTAATATATTTCCTTTTGATGCAATATTTCCGTTTTTATCGAATTTTTTGTTAAAATATTTTTGAGAGATAAAGTCTAAAAGAATATTACCCGGACCGGTGTCAAAGGCAATTACATCTTTAAGTTCAGAATTCTTTTTAATATAGGTTATATTAGATATTCCTCCGATATTAAGAAAAACACAATTCAATTCTCTTTTCCGGCTTATAATATAATCAAGGTAAGGTACAAGAGGCGCACCCTGTCCGTTCACGGCGACATCGGCTGTTCTGAAATCGCCTATGGTATTGATTCCCGTATCATTTGCAATCACGGAAATATCGCCGATCTGTAAAGTAGAATTCGAATTAAATCCGGATTGATTTTTATTAAAAGGGTAATGGTAAATTGTCTGACCGTGGGAACCTATCAAATCTATTTCGTGGGATGTAATTTTATTTTTTCTTAAAAATTTATTAATAGTTAAACTGAACAGCCTTCCGATTATAAAATTTAATTTACAAATATCTGCTGCAGTACCATATTTATCAGATGAGAATTTTAAAATTAAATTTTTTAGTTCTGGTTTAATCGGAAAAGAATAAAAATCTAAAACTTTAATGCAGGAATTTACCCCTGATCCGGTAATTTCTGTCAGAACTAAATCCACAGCATCGATAGACGTACCCGATAAGATCCCGATAATTTTTCTGCGGGACTTAATTCCCTTTCCCCTTAAAATCTTCATTAATGCAACAAAGATAAACTAAATACGAATTATAATCTATGATATTTGGTATACAAATTACAAATCCGTTATATTTTTTTAAAAACAGACATAGAAATATTTTATTGCATAATGAATCAATCGTTTCATTTCATTTCATTAGTTACTTTCTCTTCGGAAAAAAATATAAATCTAATTTTAAATTTAAATAATACCATTTATTTTTATGTTAATTTTATTGATTTTGGCACAAATTAAAAAATAAATATAAAATGGAAGAGTTTTCAATAAAAACCAAGCAGAAAGATAATATTTCAATTTTAGATATTGAAGGTTATCTGGATGCGCACACTTCCGTAGAACTGGAGAAGTGTTTTGAGAAAATAATTTCGGAAAATAAATTCAAAATCATTGTAAATTTTGAAAAACTGTCCTATATCAGCAGTGCGGGATTAGGTGTATTTATGGCATTTATTGAAACTGCGAGAAGTAATGCAGGAGATATAAAACTTTGTGCAATGAGTGACAAAATCTATAATATTTTTGATATGCTGGGATTTCCGATTTTGTTTGAAATTTATAAAGAAGAAAATGCTGCAATTGAAAAATTCAATTGATAGATAACAGATGGACAAAACAAATAAAATATTGTTCAAAAGTTCTACAAAGAATTTATATTTACTTAGAAAGTTTATTGAGGATAAGGCAAAAACTTTCGGGTTTGATGAAAGTTCTGTCAATCAGATCATATTATCTGTAGATGAAGCATGTACAAATATAATCAAGCATGCGCATATGTATAATGAAAAGGAGATAATTGAAGTGGAATTAGATACCAATGAAAATCAATTCATCATCAAACTGAATTACAAAGGAAAGGCATTTGATCCGAATAACATCAGCAATCCTGATATGAAAGAATATTTTAATAAATTCAAAATCGGCGGCCTCGGAGTTCCGATAATGAAAAAATTTATGAATAAGATTGAGTTTTTACATTTAAATCCTGATAAAAACAGTCTTACTTTGATTAAAAATCTATAGCATTCAGTTTCATCATCACTATCAAACCTCAGATATAAAATGGAAATTAATGATCCTGCCAGAAAACAACTTGAACTCAATTCTTTAATTGAATTCTCTCAGCTTATCAGCAGTAAACTAGATCTGAATTACATTCTCAACAATATCTTACTTAGCGTAATGGGCAAAATGCTCATTTCAAAGGCAGTTGTTTTGCTGAAATCAAATAATGCCGATCTTAAATATACAATTAAAGCAGCTAAGGGCATTGATCTTAAATTACTTAATACATCCATTGAAGCTGAATTTCCAAAATTATCTGTTTTCAATTTTAATGAAATAACGGATAAAAGCGAATTTATTAATGAACACAGGTTTGAATATTATTTTAAAATGTATTTTCAGAATAAGTATCTCGGCATATTATGTCTCGGGAAAAAGCTGAACAATACTGAGCTTTTTAATAATGAAATAATTTTCATTGAGACTATGCTGAATATATCCTCATCCGCTGTTGAAAATACTATTAAGTTTGAGCAGGTTACAGAATTGAACAGCACATTAAATAATAAAGTAAGACAGTTAAATTCTTTGTTTGAATTAGGTAAAGAATTTAATTCAAGTTTCATTGACAAGGAGAAAATAATTAAGCTTCTGAATTATACATTGCTTGGTAATTTCGGTATAAAAGATTATGTGATCTTATCCAGAGACGGTAACAAAAGGTTTAATATTGTAAGGGACAGCAAAAATCTTGAATTGGATAAATTTAGTCCGGATATTCTCTTTTCGGGAAATGATATTAATCCGGAATTTAAGAGATCAATAATTATAAAGGAAGGTTCATCAATTCCGATCATAGATTATTTGTATTCAAAAGGATTTGAGTTGTTTATTCCGACTATCATAAATAATGAGATAGATAGTATAATTTGTCTTGGGAAAAAGCTTAACAAAAGTCCGTTTACCGGAGATGATATTGAATTTCTGGAATCTATCATGAACATGTCCCTGATCTCTCTTCATAATTACTTTTTATTTCAGGAATATTTAAGCAAACAAAAGATAGAAAGTGAATTAATAGTTGCCAGGGAAATTCAGATAGCGCTCCTCCCGAATAAAATTCCTGAAACGAAAGATTACAAAATTGCAGGTCTGAATATGCCTGCATTACAGATCGGCGGTGACTATTTTGACGTCATCAAACTTACTGAGGATAAATTAGTTCTTGTAATTGCTGATGTTTCAGGAAAAGGAACTCCGGCATCACTTTTGATGGCGAGCATTCAGTCAGCAGTTCATTCATATCTTAAGCTTTATAAAGAAGGTGAATTTGATCTTGCAAAAGTCACAGAAAAGATCAACGAGCTGATATACGAAAATACATCATCTGAAAAATTCATAACTTTTTTCTGGGGAATACTGGATAACAAAGAGAATACATTTGAATACATTAACGCAGGTCACAATCCCCCATTGATGTTAAAAAGCACTGGTTTCAGTGAACTTACTGAAGGCGGATTTATAATAGGTATACTGGATATTGAAATGAATTACGAGATCGGGAAGGTACATTTGGAGAAAGATGATTTAATTGTACTATACACAGACGGTGTGACTGAAGCTCTTAACATAAATAATGAAGAATACGGTGACAGGAAATTGCAGAATGTTATAAATTCTGAAAAAACGAAAAACCCAAAAGAAATAATAGATTCTATAAAAGATTCATTGCTTGAATTCAGTAAAGATGTACCTCAATATGATGATATTACTTTAATTGTTTTAAAGAAAATTTCCTGATCATTCGATCCAGATCTGATCGGGGGTTTTCAATTCAATCTGATATTTTCCTTTATAAACTCCAAGAGTTCCTTTAATATAAGTGTAATATTCCTTTTTAGAATCTATATCCATTTCCGTCAACAGATCAGCATTATCCTCAAAAACAACCAGTTCAAAAGTTTCTTCTTTAGTGCGGGGGATTCTCAGCAGATACGGGAATTTTTTTGTAAGTATGTCCGAGATATTACCGAAGACAATAATTTCTTTACCTACATTTTCTGAAAGTCTTTTGAAATCACTTTCATCTGACAGGTTAAAATAGATTTCATTGTCAGCATATTTTTTTTCAAAGGCTTCAAGTTGCTCGGCTCTTTTATTCCACCATTCAATTCTTTCCTCATAATCCGGATAGTGCTTTTTAGCAGGATCCCAAATTCCGAGTTTGTTTTCCCTTGCGTAATTTTGCGCTTCAAGAAATTCACTATGATACTTTTTGCTGTTCCCGTATTTGTTAAAATATGGACTGTAACCTTGTCTGACACTTTCGACATTGTAATTTATCTCTTTTCCGTCCTTTTGAATAAACATATACACAAGATGCCTTCCGAATATATCCAGCGATCTGTTTTCATCCTCTAATTCAAGTCTCGCATTTTCCACATCCTTAAGATATTCCTGAGCCCATATCATTGCCTCATAGCCGAGAGGTGAATTGGTTTTTACAGGCATTTTATTATCACCTTTTTCAAACTTATAATACTCATCCCAGTTTGCGGAGATCTCTTCAGTCTTTTTTGCTGCATCATCAGTTTTAAAAGTCTCTTCCGTATCTATACCAAGCAGTCTTGAAGATCCGTCAAGATTTTCAAATTTAAATGTATCCCCGTCTACTACTTTTGTAATTTTAAATGTCCCTAATACTAAAGGATCATTTTCAGTTACCTGTGAGCAGGCAGAACCCGAATAAAGGAATAAATTCAGGACAGCCATGTAAATTATTATTCTTTTCATCATAAATAAAAAACTCTCACGCCTGAGCGGGAGAGTTATAAAATTTTTATAAAATTAAATGATCTGTTTAATATCTTGTGCCTTCACTTACAAAAGGAATAATCGCGAGATGTCTTGCTCTCTTGATTGCAGTATTAAGCCTTCTTTGCATTTTAGATGTAGCTCCCGTGATTCTGGCGGGAAGTAATTTACCCTGTTCATTAAGAAATCTTGTAAGAAGTCTTGCATCGAATATATCTATATAATCTTTAACACCTCGCTCTTTAAAGGGGTCTCTTTTCTTAGGCTGATTCTTTTTAGCGGTTATCTGCTGTGTTAACTTGTAATTGGATTTTTTTAAGTTACTTCTTTTCATTTAAAATTTATTTATTAAAATAGTTTTTAATTTATCTAATTTATAAAATAATTACAATTCTAATTTTCTTAGCAGGCAAATAAATATTTACTTAATCTAATAAGTATAGTTAAGCATATCAGAACTTAACTCTTAATTTAGCTTGTATATTATAGGTACATTTAAAAAGTATTTAGAATTATAAATATCCATTTTGAACTTTAAAAAGAATATTTAATTTACCATTTTTGAAACTAACTCATGGAAAATTCCAATAAAAAATCTACCGAATACAATATCAGTCAGAATTCCATTTTAAGATGGATTTTGCTGCTATCCGGGATTATTCTTACTTCCATCGGCATACTGGGAATATTTGTCCCTCTGCTGCCCACTACTATATTCTTTCTTCTTGCTGCCTGGTGTTTTGCCAGAAGCTCAGAAAAATTTCACAAATGGCTTCATAATAATAAGTATTTCGGAAAATATCTGAATGACTATTCTTCAGGTAAAGGAATGACAGTTAAATCAAAGATATTCTCGATCTCTATGCTTTGGATCGGCATCCTTGCATCCGCTTTCTTACTTACAGATCTCTTATATATCAGGATTCTTTTGTTAGTTATTGCAATTGGAGTATCCTGGCATTTACTCGCAATTAAAACAGCTGAAAAATAATTCAGTATCTCAAAGTCATAAAATATTAATAGCTTTCGCTTTAAAACT